>OJAW01000695.1_pt1 | contig 22519 bp, 23 predicted proteins | sample 1589151 | NCBI WGS metagenome assembly OJAW01 (sample SAMN03283290) | human gut metagenome | biome: human-associated habitat; material: feces | host: Homo sapiens | place: Peru | collected 2012
AAGACAAAGATTATGTGAACCACATTTTTCAGAATATAATAGTTTTGAAAAAGTAATTTTAAATCAAATCAAAAAAACTTGTAAAAAATATATAGAAAAAGTTGACATTGATAGTTTAGTATCTAATATAAAAAGTGAGAAAGATAACAAGGAAGATTTGATTATAGAAAAACAAAAATTAGAAAATAATATCAAAGAACTACAACTAAAAATAGATGCATTATATGAAGATAAATATAATGGGATAATCTCAGTTGATACTTATACAAGACTATCCTCTAACACAGAAAATTTAATAAGAACATATAATTCTAGAATAAAAGAATTAGAAAATTCTATTAATGAAGTTCCTAAAAAATATAATGATGAAGAAACAAAACAAAAAATCAAAGAACTAATTAGTATGAAAAAACCTACTAGAGAATTATTATTCATACTAGTAGACAAAATAATTGTTGATAAAGACAAAAATGTAAAAATAATCTATAAGTTTAGTGTATAAAATTATGATTTAGACTTGATACTATCATAAATAAATGGAATTAATATAACAGTTGATAAGAAATCATAAATTTGTGTAATTTCATCAGAAAATAATGCTGAATTTATAATTATTATGATATGTACAATGGAAAATGCAATAATGATTGAAATATTAGTAATTTTTCTAATTATTTTATTACTATTGTTATTAATATTACATATAGTATTAATTAAGTTGTTTTTAAATAATAGTAAGAACTTGTAAAGTTTTAATATAATAATACAGACTAAATTATAAATAATAGTTGGAATACTTAATAAAAAATATAAAATGGTATCAATGTATAAAGTAAGTTTAGAATTATATTTTCTATAAAAGTGAAAACTATAATCTTTAAGTTTATAAAATTTATCATCCATTCTATTATCTTTAATTTTAAATGGTTTTAAAATGCTAATGTTGGATAATAATATTGTTATATTATTTAGAAATAAGAAAACAAATAGAATAATTCTCATTATTAAGTAAATTATTAATAATATTTCTTTTAAATTATGGTTTAGTGAGGCCAAAGATTTATAGTAAACTGGAACAGCAGCAGAAGAAAAGAATATAACAAAAATATTCATTGATAGTAGTTTAGAAAATTTATTATCTATTGATAAAGGTTGCTCTTTCTTATAAATATCAAATATATTTTTTATTAAAAGAATTGCAGGGATAATTAAATATATGATTATATTAATAAAATTGTTAAACTTTATATATAACGTAATTATAGTAAATATCAATGCTATAATCATTGCATTCATTTTTATTTTATTAATTTTGTCTGATAAAAATATATTTTTAGATTCATTTTTTTGCTCCTTTAAGTCAATTATTATTGTTAATATAAAATTTATAAAAAGCAAAAAGATAATAGAATAGTCAAAAATAGTGTTATTTAAAATAAATTTTAACATAATACACCTCCGTAAATTAGTTATATATTTTACCATTTATTGTAAATATTAGCAATAATTATAAAGTAATTTATAATGCCTACATTCCACGACTTCGGGGGTGGTACCGGTGCCGAAGTAATCTACGCTCTAAGAAACACCGACACCCTTGCCAAAAAAATCCTAGAATCCCTAGGTGCCGAAGGACAGACAACCAGAAAATATTACCAACGAAGACTACCATCAGATACAAGCAAAGACTATTACTTCATACATAGAAATACCGGAGTAACTGAACCAGTAATCGTAGAATATGGTTTTATAGATGACACACCAGCAAATGTAGAATTCCTAAATGAAAATTACCAAAATCTTGCCGAAGCAGTAATAAGGTCAGTAATGGACTATAAAGGGTTAAAATATACACCACCCGAAGGATACATAAGTAATACATATATCGTTCAAAAAGGGGATAGTCTATATTCCATAGCAAGAAAATTAAATACCACCGTAAACGAACTAAAAAGTTTAAACAACTTAACCTCAAACACATTAAGTATCGGTCAAGTATTAAAAATACCAACCAAATTCGTTCAAGATGACGAAACAGAATTATATGTAGTAAAAAGTGGAGATAGTTTATACTCAATTGCTAGAAACTATAATACAACCGTAGACGAAATAAAAAAACTAAATAACTTAACAACAAATACATTAAGCGTAGGACAATTATTAAAATTACCATCTCCTGAAGCAGTACCAAACACATATACAGTAAAAAAAGGAGACAGTCTTTATAGCATAGCAAACGAATTCAACACAACTGTAGATAAATTAAAAAGTCTAAATAACCTAACATCAAATACCCTAAGTATCGGTCAAGTGTTAAAAATACCTGGAGCAACCGAAGAACCACCAATAAAAGACCAACCAACAGTAACAACATACACCGTTCAAAGTGGAGATAGTCTATACAAAATAGCAAGAAAATATAACACAACCGTAGACGCCATAAAAAGATTAAACAACCTAACAACAGACTTACTAACAGTAGGTCAAGAATTATCTATCCCAACAACCGAAGATATCGAAGAAATACCTGAAGAAAACTATATCAATTACAAAGTAGTTTCTGGAGATAGTTTATATTCAATAGCAAGAAAATATAACACAACCGTTGATGTTATAAAAAGATTAAATAACCTAACATCAAATTTACTTAGTATCGGTGAAACATTAAAAATACCAATAACTAAAGCAGAAAACAAAACCTATGTAGTCCAAAGCGGAGACAGCCTATATTCCATAGCAAAAAAATTCAATACAACCGTAGATAACCTAAAAAGACTAAATAACTTATCATCAAATCTACTAAGTATCGGTCAAATACTAATAATAGAATAAAAGTTATGACTAATTATCATAATTTTTTTCAATATAATCAGTAAAATAAGAAAATAAAAAACTTATCTAAAATAGTTAATACAAAAATTTAATCAATAACATCCTCATTAAGCATATACTACTATTGAGAGGTAAAAAATGATTGTCAAATATACAGAAAAAGAAAAAGAATTACTAGCAAGATTAATGCGTGCCGAAGCAGTTGGGGAAGGTGACTTAGGAATGCTTATGGTTGGCAATGTCGGTGTAAATAGAGTTCTTGCTGATTGCCTAACATTCAAAGACATAAAAACCATAAGCGAAATGATATTTCAATCACCTGGAGGATTTTCTGGAACAAAAAGTAGTCTTTTTTATGGAAATCCCACTGAAAAAGAAAAACAATTATCAGAAAGAGTATTAAGAGGAGAATACTATTATCCCGCTACAAATGCCTTGTGGTTTTATGCACCAACCGCTGGAACAACCTGTACTCAAACCTGGTGGGAACAAGCTTATGCTGGAAAGTACAAAAATCATTGCTTTTATAAACCAGATGAAGGAGTATGTAAAGAAATACATTAAACATTATTTTGTGTCATAACACAGATAGTGTTTTTTAAATTACTTATCATTTTATCCTGTTTTTTCCCAAAAATAGTTGAAAAAAATCAAAAAATATGATAAATTATATATGTGCCAAAAATAGGGGATTAGTTAAATGGTATAATAATGGTCTCCAAAACCACTGTTGGGAGTTCGATTCTCTCATCCCCTGCCATATGAATATTACTCTTACTATTGGAGTTAAATATATTAAGGACGCTTGATTATCATTTAGGATCAAGCGTTTTGTGTTATAATAATATTAGGAGTTGATAGTATGAAGGATATTCAATTAAAAAAAATTATAGATGAACTAACAAAAAATATAAATATAAGTGATGAAAAAAAAGAAGAATTATATTCTAAATATTCTACTATGCCAGATATTGAAATAATAAAAGAACTTTCACAAATATCTTATAGAATGTTTAGCAGTAATACAGAATTATATGACTATGCACTTTCTATCATCAGAAGCATCAATCCAGAAATTTGTCCACCAGTTACTGAAATGAAATCAATATTATCAAAAATATTTTCAAATCAAACAGAAGGAAACATGTCTATAGAAGAAAATCATCAATTAATAAATGAATCATTAATAAAATTTACTACATTATTTAACCAATATGGAATTGACTATTACATTGTCGGAGCATTACCTTGTTTTATTAAAACCGGACAACAATTATTTAGATATCATGATGATATAGATATAATGTTAAACGAAGAAGATATACCTAAAATTGCAGAAATTATGGAATTAGTAGGTTATAAATTCTATGATGATAGATTTCCTAGTATTGAAAGATATAATCAAATGCAAAAAAGCAAACCACCCCATACTGTTTTAGCCCAAAATCCAAATAATGAATTTCATTTAGGCTTCTTTACTTTTAAACGTGAAAGTGATAACTCAATTACAATGACAGAATATTCACATAGATTAGAAAATAATATCGTTGTAGTTGATTTGTTAGAAAGAAAATCTACTCCATTAGGAACAATGTTAAGATATGATGAAACACCAACAACCTATCTAGGAACATCTTTTAAAACAAGTTCTGTTGAAAGTGTATATAATTTAAAGAATTATACAAAACGACCTAAAGATATTACTGATATGAAAAAGTTAGAACAATATATTGATAAGAAAAAACTAGAAGAATTAAATAAAAATCCTAACATTAATATAGAATATAAAAATATTGCATATGTTAATCATAACAAACATAAATAAAAAGAAATTAAAAATCATTTAGAATTCATATGGACTAGCAATAGTTCATTTTTTTATTATCCCCAAATATACTTTACTAGGTGACCCATAAAATATGAAAAAATATCTAATAATTATCTTTATTCTAATAACATTATCAATAATAATCTATTTCACAAAGAAAGAATACAACAACAAAAAAACATATAACATCAACCCCAACAACAATACCATAATAGCAAACTACCCCTCAACAAATTATCCACAAATAAATACTAGAATAAAAAAATACCTAAACACAAGTATCAATGACTTCAAAAATATCACCCTAGATAAAACCAAAACAACATACTACCTAATAATTACCTACAAAGAATACCATTATAAAAATCTAATATCATATATCTTTTTCTCAGAATCATATACTGGCGGAGCACATCCAATTCATCTAATAGAAACATTTGTCTATAACAAAGACACAAACACCTTTATTAGAATAGAAACACTAGTCAAAAATAATAAAAACCTCCTAAAAGAATTATCAAACTACACCTATAAAACCCTATCAAATAAAAAAATATTCCAAAACCAAACAGTAGATAATATGCTAAAAGAAGGCACACTCCCAATATTAAATAATTACAAAAATATCTTATTCTCTGATAAAGGACTAATAATTTATTTTGAAAGATATCAAATTGCTCCTTACTACTTCGGAGACTATAGCATAACAGTTCCATACAAATTACTTAATATAGAATTTGACTAAACCACATCACAACAAAAATAAACTTGTCCCTTTTATCCCTTTGAAAATCTAAAACTTTATAGTATAATATTTATATAAAGTAAAGGCATTAAACAAAATAGTTATAATATAGAAAATAGATATAACATAAAGATAAAATAGAGAAGGAGAGCATAATTTATGGAAAACAAAAAAACCAAAAATAAAATTATAGATTGTTTCACAGTAGGATTTGCTTTGTTTTCAATACTATTTGGAGCAGGAAATCTAATATTTTCAACATATTTAGGTTCCACAACAGGACATAACTGGTTACTATCATTTATATTCTTTACCCTTGCAGACGCTGGACTAGTCTTGTTAGGAATACTAGCATTCGTAAAAAATGACAACAAAACAGAAAAAATATACGGAAAAATAGGAAAAATCCCCTCAAAAATACTAGAAATATCAACCATAATTTGCCTAGGACCATTAATAGCAATACCAAGAACAGCTGCCACATCTTGTGAAATCCTACTAGGAAGTCATATGCTAATATTCTCGACAATATACTTTATCTTAGTATTTGCTTTTTCCTATAAATCCACAAAAGTTGTTGATATCGTTGGAAAATACCTAACACCAATACTACTAATATTTATAACTTGTTTCATAATTATTGGAATATTACAAAATAGTGAAGTACCACTACTTGCAGTACCAGCAACCGAAGCAATAAAAAAAGGTTGGCAAATGGGTTATCAAACCCTAGATGTCCTATGCGTAAACGTTGTCGTAGCATTACTATTAAAGTCCCTTTTAGATAAAGGATATAAAACAAAAAAAGACAAAAAAACCTTAGTTCTAGCATCATCATTTATTGCTCTTGGAGGATTAATAATAGTATATGCCGGTTTAACATTTCTAGGAGCAGTAAACTATGACCTAAATACCGAAGGAATAAACCAAGCAACACTCCTAGTAAAAATTACCAATAGAATTCTAAGAGGAAACTCCCTAATACTTGGTATCATAGTCTTACTTGCTTGCCTAACAACCGCCGTTGGACTAACTTCCGCAGTTGCAGATAACTTCTCAAAAATGACAAAAAAAGATTACAAAATATGGGTAATCATCATTGTCTTAATAAGTTATATCGTATCTAATTTTGGACTAACCAAAATAATTAATATCGCTTCACCAATACTAAACGTAGTATATCCAGTAATTATCTTACTAACAGTATTATCATTCTTTAATATCAAAAACACCAATATCCATAAATTATCAACCATTGCCGTATTAATAATCAGTCTATTTAGAGTATCATTTGACATAACCTCAAAACCACTATTCATAACCAAACTACCATTATTTAATATCGGTTTCGAATGGATAATTGGAGCAGTCATCTTTGGAATAATAGGAAGCTTTATCAAGCCAAAAGAAAATAAAAAAAAACAAATCCCAAACACAAATAAGAAAGAAAACACATATGAATAAAGAATATAAATGTTACGAATTACTAAAACACCTAATAAAAACCAATACCGCCTTCAGAACTACCTACATAGAAAACATCAAAACAAGAAAAATAAGACTATTTAACGAAGAAGAATGGACTAAAATAAATAATCAAAACTTCACATCACTAGTCCCAGGATTAAATGAATTTAGTGATATGTTTAAACTAGGATATAATATAGGAAATTGCGTAGGAACAGCAAGACAATTAAGTTATTCATATGATAATGTGGATATAGTTTCAGGAACCTTACCAATTCTAAAAGGAACATTAAATGCCGAAAAAGAAGGTGGACATTGCTGGTTAGAAACAACTGACTACATAATAGATACAAGTTTAATGTTAGTAATAGATAAAAGTTTAAAACAAGAACTAGGTTACAACGAAGAACAAAGATTAACATCATTTAGATTACAAACAAATGCCATTTACCAGTCAAGAAAAGAATTTACTAACGATATAAACCTAAAATCACCATCAAAAAGAGTGAAATAATGTTTCAAGAATAAAAGAAATAAGAAAAATAATTAACAATTGTAAAAACAACCCATAAAATGTTATAATATTAAAGCGTGGTGAAGTTATGAATCAAGAAAAAGTAGGAAAATTTATTTACGAACAAAGAAAAAAATTAGGATTAACACAATTAGAATTAGCAAACATTCTCTCGGTAACCAGTCAAGCAATATCTAAATGGGAAAGAGGAAGAGGATTACCAGATATAGAAATGCTAAATAAACTAAGTGAAGTATTCCAAGTGGATATATCAGAAATAATTAATGGAGAAAACAAATTACCAACCAAATCAAACAAAAAAAAATACCTAATCATTTCCATAATATTTCTAGTAGGCATTATAATAACATTATTAATAATATTTAAACCACAAGATAACTTTAACTTTAAACCAATAACCACAGTTAATTCTTGTTTCAATGTCAAAGGAGTAATTGCCTATAATAAAAATAAAAAATCCATCTACATCTCAAACATAGATTGTACTGATGAAAATAATAACCAAAAATATTTAGATGTTGAATGTATATTATATGAAAAAGAAAACAACCAAGAAAGAATAATATCATCATCAAATACCCTAAAAAATTATCAAGATTATGATACAAATAATTCAAAAATCTTAAAAGAATTTCTAAAAGATATTGAATTTAATGTAGATAATTATGATTGCTCTTGTAATAAAGAAAATTGTGATGACTTATATTTGAAAATAAATGCCTTAAATATCAACAATGAAATAACAACATATAACATACCAATTCATTTAGATAACAAATGTCCTAGTAACTAAACGAAAAGTTTAGTTGCTTTTTCTTCACATATAAAAAAAAATATAGTAAAATTATAAACGGAGGTAACAATATGAAAGAAACAAAAAAGAAAAATTTATTAATCATTGGACTTATAATAATTATTATTGGATTAGTTGCATTATTAATTATAGTTTTAAATAAGGATACCAAAACACAAATTACTGACGCATTGAAATTTAGTGAAGAATACACAGAAGTACCTAAAGATAATGTCTATACCTATAAAACTAGTGAAGAAATAATAAAAATACTAGAAAATGGAACAGGTACTGTATTACTAGGTTTTCCAGAATGTCCTTGGTGTCAAAGATATGCAGTTTACTTAAATGAAGTAGCAAAAGATTTAGACATAGAAAAAATATATTATTATAACATTTTAGAAGATAGAAAAAATAATACCGAAACATATCAAAAAATAGTATCACTAATCCAAGACTATCTACAATATGATGACGAAGGAAATAAAAAAATCTATGTTCCAGCAGTTATATCTCTAAATAAAGGAGAAATCGTTGGATTTGATGATGAAACATCTTGGGATACCAAAGGATTTGAAACCCCAGAAGAATACTGGACTAACGAAGAAGTAACCGAACTAAAAGATAAACTAACCATAATGTTAAGTAAGTCTAATGAAAATATGTGTACTAGTTGCAATAAATAATACAAGAAATTGACTATTCAGTTTCTTTTTTTTAAAACAAATTACTTATTTTCCCTTTAAATTCTACAAAAAAAATAGTATAATATTTCTAGATATAATTAGGAAGGTGAATATTATGGCAAATACAAAAAAAGAATTAGTAAAAAAACTATTAAAAAACAATAACGTCGAAGGAAACGAAGAAGAATTATTAGAAATGTTAATCGACGAACAAATAGCATTAGACCCAGATAAAGAAACATTAACCAAAGGAGAAAAAGTAGCAGATAAATTTACTAAAGTCGCAGGTAGTTGGAGTTTTATAATTGGATTTTTTATCTTTTTATTTATTTGGATATTATTTAATTTAACAGGAATAATAAAACTAGATAAATTTCCATTTGTCTTACTTAATCTATTACTTAGTTGTTTAGCGGCATTCCAAGCACCAATAATTATGATGAGTCAAAATAGACAATCAAAAAAAGATACATTAAGAAGTAGAAACGATTATAGAACTGATTTAAAAAGTGAATTAATTTTGGAAGAATTACACGATAAAATGGAATTAATTTTAGCAAATCAAAAGAAAATATTAAAATATATCGAACAAGAAAAGGAATAATATGAGAAAAAATATCAAATGGATAATATCTATTTTATTTATTTTACTATTCTTAATAATAGCATTATATATAATAAGAATAAATGATAACATTATAGATAAAAATATATATAACATAATAATTAAAACTAAAAGTAATTTTATGACAACATTCTTTAAAATAATAACCTCTTTTGCATCAGTACCTACTTTATTAATATTTGTAGTTATTGTTTTATTAATAAAAAAATTAAAAACAATTAGATTTATAATTCTAATAAATCTAATTAATGATGTTATTTTAAATTTAGGATTAAAAAATATTTTCCGTAGAGAAAGACCATTAGATATAATGTTAGTAAAAGAAACTGGTTATAGTTTTCCAAGCGGACATACAATGGCATCTTGCATCTTTTATGGATTTATAATATATTTAATTTATAATAGTAAACTAAATAAAAGCTTAAAAATAATACTAATAACAATACTATCTATTCTTATCTTATTAATTGGAATAAGTAGAATTTATCTTGGAGTACACTATCCAACAGATGTAATTGCCGGATATTTAATTAGTATCAGTTATTTAATAATATTTACAAACTTTGTAGAAAAAATAACTAATAAACAGTAACCATAATATTAAAAGGAGGATTAAAATGTTAGAATTAAAAAATATAAAAAAAGATTATATAACATCAGATACCAAAGTAACTGCTTTAAAAGGAATAAATATTGATTTTAGAGAAAACGAATTTGTATCAATTCTAGGACCATCTGGCTGTGGGAAAACAACATTATTAAATATTATCGGAGGATTAGATGATTATACCAAAGGAGATTTAATAATAAACGGAAAAAGTACCAAAGAATATAAAGATAGCAACTGGGATACTTATAGAAATCATAATATAGGTTTTGTTTTCCAAAGTTATAATTTAATTCCTCATCAAACAGTTTTATCTAACGTTGAACTAGCATTAACATTATCTGGTGTAAATCCACAAGAAAGAAGAAAAAGAGCAATTAAAGTCCTTGAAGAAGTAGGACTAAAAGACCAAATAAACAAAAAACCAAACCAATTATCCGGAGGTCAAATGCAAAGAGTAGCAATTGCTAGAGCATTAGTAAACGACCCAGATATCTTACTTGCAGATGAACCAACCGGAGCATTAGATTCAAAAACAAGCATTCAAATAATGGAAATACTAAAAAAAATATCTAAAAATAAATTAATAATAATGGTAACACATAATCCAGAACTTGCTGAAAAATATTCTTCAAGAATTATTAAATTATTAGATGGTAACATAATATCAGATTCTAATCCGTATAAACATAAAGAACAAGAAGAACAAGAATTTGTAACTAAAGGTAAAAAATCAATGTCATTACTAACTGCCTTATCATTAAGTTTAAATAATTTAATGACAAAGAAAGGAAGAACTTTCCTAACTGCTTTCGCAGGTTCAATAGGAATAATAGGAATAGCATTAATCTTATCATTGTCTTCTGGAGTTCAAAACTATATAGATTCCATCGAAGAAGACACACTTAGTACCTATCCAATATCAATATACGAACAAACTGTAGATATGTCTAGTTTAATGATATCAATGATGGGAATGAATGAAAAAAAAGACCACGACTTTGATAAAATATATTCTAATAACATTATGAATAATATCATTGAAACAATGTCAAATCAAATTCAAAAAAATGACTTACACGAATTTAAAAATTACCTAGAAAAATCTAATATAACTAACTATACTAACGATATAAAATATGGATATAATATAACATTAAATATCTATAATAGTGATTATAGCAATGGTATAATAAAATCATATCCAAACGAAATATTTGATAATATTGGTATAAGCGAAATGATGGGTAAAAATACAATGGGAGTAGATAGCAGTACCACAACACAAACCGAAGTATTCGAACAACTAATAGATAATGAAAAATTACTAAAAGACCAATATACCTTACTATCAGGTACTTATCCAAAAGAATATAATGAAGTAGTATTAATTGTTGATGAAAATAACGAAATTAGTGATTACACATTATATTCACTTGGTGTATTAGATACTAAACCATTAAAAGAAACATTACAAAAAATATTATCAGGTCAAGAATCAGAATTTACTTCCATTGATACAAACTATAATTATAACGAATTATTAGATATAAAATTCAAATTAGTTTTATCAACAGATTATTATCAAAAAAATGGTAACATCTATATAGATAAATCAACTGATGAAGACTATGTAAAAAACTTAATAGATAATGGAGTAGAATTAAAAATAACAGGAATAATTAAACCAAACGAAGAAAGAATATCTTCAAGTAATTATGGTAGAGTAGGATATACTAAAAAATTATTAGATTATGCCATAAATAAAACCTTGGAAACAGATATTGCTAAAGAACAATTGGCAAATAAAGATATCAATATTTTAACAGGTTTAGAATTTAATAATGATTTTGATATCAATAACTTAACACCAGAACAAAAATATTACCTACAAACATTATCTCAAGAACAACTATTAAGTTTAATATCAAGTATGGAAAATAATAACTATGATTCAGTAATTAAAACACTAGGCATAGTAGATAAAGAATATCCAAGTAGCATAAATATCTATCCAAAAGATTTCGATTCCAAAGAACAAATAGAAACCCTAATCGAAAACTATAACAAAGAAAAAACAGACAATAATGAATTAGATAAAGTAATTAACTACACAGATATCGTTGGATTAATGATGAGTTCTGTAACATCAGTAGTTAACGTTATCAGTTATGTCTTAATAGCATTCGTTGCTGTCTCTCTAGTAGTATCTTCGATAATGATAGGAATAATAACTTATATAAGTGTCCTAGAAAGAACCAAAGAAATAGGAATATTAAGAGCAATCGGAGCAAGTAAAAAAGACGTATCTAGAGTATTTAATGCCGAAACAATGATAATTGGATTAACTTCCGGAGTTTTAGGAATACTAGTAACATTAATATTAAATATCTTTATAAATATTATAATCAAACACCTAGTAGGCATAAACGTTGCATCACTTCCATTACTTGGAGCAATTATTCTAGTAGTAATAAGCGTTTGCTTAACCCTAATCGCTGGATTAATACCAAGTAAAGTAGCAAGCAAAAAAGACCCAGTCGAAGCCTTAAGAACTGAATAAAAAAGTAACTTTATAGTTATTTTTTTTTAATACTAACATATTCTTAATTATGAAAACAATAACTCTATTTATCAAAGGAATAATAATTGGTATAGGTAAAATAATTCCTGGTGTAAGTGGTGCAGTCCTAGCAATAATATTAAAAGTCTATGACGAAGGACTAAATAGTATCATTAACTTTTTTAAAAATCCTAAACAAAATATCTTATTTCTAACCAAAATAGGTCTAGGAATACTTGTAGGAATAATATTATTTAGTAACATAATTAATTATACCTTAACTAATTATTATGTAATAACTATGCTATTTTTTATCGGATTAATAATCGGAGGAATACCAAGTATCTTAAAAGAAGTAGATAAAAAAGACTATATCTATTCCTTAATTACTATCATATTGTTTACCATAATATCAATAACTAACATAAATAATAACTATCTAATAACAAATACCTATAAAGATTACCTAGTATTCTTTCTTGGAGGAATAACCGAAGCATTAGGAACGGTAATACCAGGATTATCTTCGACTGCCTTATTATTAATACTAGGAATATATAACACCCTAATAACAAAAATAAGTAATATTTCTAAACTAATAATAGACTTAAAAATACTATTACCATTTACTATAGGATTAATACTTGGACTAATACTTATCTCTAAATTAATAATATATCTATTAAATAAACATAAAAAAAAGACCTATAGTATAATTATAGGACTATTAATATCAAGTATCATAACATTAATAATAAAAACATTTATAATAACTCCTTCCTTAATAGAATTACTAATTGGATTATTATTAATGATAATAGGAATAATTATCTCTAATATACTAGGATAATTATTTTTTAACTTTCTTAAAAAATTCAATTTTAGGAAATGCATTAAATACTCTCTTATGAAAATATTTACCCTTAAGTTTAGAATTAATTAAATTTCTAATTTCCGTTGTAGCATCAACATCAAAACTATTAATCTTATCTCTAATATTAAATGTTATAACAAATGATATAACAGAGTCAGTAACAAATATAACTAAACAAATAATACTAATAATAATTAATAAAGTATGATTTATCTTTTCTAATCCTCCCATAATTACAGGATTAATAAAATAAACAAGCAATATACTAAGAATACCAAATAATATACTATTTAATAAACAAACCCTACCATTAATATTAAATTTATAATTTGAATAATCCCACCATCTAGCATTAAATAACTTTTCCATTATAAAACTAACAGCATATTCCATAATACTACATACTACAATAGCAAGTAAAAACACTGTCAAAGGATTATCCTTATATTGTGTTAAATATAAAACCATAATAACGGCACTAAAACCATAAATAGGAATATAAGGACCAATTAAAAATCCACGATTAACTAATTTCTTATCTCCAATATAAACATAAGTTACTTCGACAATAAATCCAATAACTGCATATACAAAAAATAATAAAAAGTAAAATAAAAAATTATACATATCATCACCAAGAAAATTATATCATATTTAACATTCATACACAATAATTATGTCAAAATTATGTCAAATAATAGAGAAAAAAATTATATTATGCTATACTTAATTTAAGGAGGATAGAAATGACAAAAGGAGACCAATATACAAAAGAAACATTCGAAAGAATATTAAACGAAGGGTGTTGGGATAAAAATCCAAGACCACATTATAAAGATGGAACACCAGCACATACAATAAGTGTAAATCATATTTTTCACACTTACGATTTAACAAAAGGAGAAACACCACTTATAACATTAAGACCAATTGCTATTAAAAGTGCTATTGGAGAAATACTTTGGATTTATCAAGATGCATCAAATAATCTAGATTTATTAAGAGATAAATATGGCATTACTTGGTGGGATGAATGGGATATCGGAGATAGAACTATCGGTTCAGCATACGGAGAAACAATAAGAGAATATGACTTAACAAACAAAATACTTCTAGAAGGAATAAAAAATAATCCAGATGGACGAAGACATATCTTAAGTTTATGGCAATATTCCCAATTTGAAAAACCACACGGATTACCACCTTGTGCCTTTGAAACACATTGGAACGTAAGACACGGTAACGATGGAATAGACTATCTAGATATGAAACTAATACAAAGGTCAAGTGATTTTGGTACTGCTGGATGCATTAACCAAGTACAATATCTAGTATTATTATTAATGGTTGCTAGACATCACGGTTACACACCTGGAAGATTTACTTGGGACGCTACTAACGTTCAAATATATGATAGACATATCGAAAATGCTAAAGAAATGTTAAGAAGAGAACCAATTGACTGTAACCCAGAAATAATCTTAAATCCAGAAAAAACAAATTTTTATGATTTCACACCAGACGATATCAAAATAAAAGGATATCCAAGAAAATTAATCAAAGAAAAAAATCCCCAATTACCTTGGGAAATAGCAATTTAGGTGAAAATATGGATATAAAAATAATCGCCGCAATCGGTCAAAATAACGAACTAGGAAAAAATAACAAATTACTTTGGAGATTACCAAAAGATATGAAATTCTTCAAAGAAATGACTATGGGTAAATATGTTGTTATGGGAAGAAAAACCTTTGAATCATTACCCAAAAGCTTACCAGGAAGAACAATGATAGTTATAAGCTCTCAAAATCTAGAAAAATGTAGTGATGTAATTAGTTCCAAAAGTGTTTTTGATGTCGTTGGAACATTTTCAAAAGAAGGTAACAATATTGAAGATACAGAACTATTTGTAATTGGGGGAGCAAGTATTTATAAACAATTTATGCCATTTACTGATACTATGTATCTAACCGAAGTTAATGCAACAGATAAAAATGCTGATGCTTACTTTCCAACATTTAATAAAGATGAATGGTATATCCAAGAACTAGAAAGCGGAATAGATAATAATATTGAATACGTAAGAAATAAATATGTCAGAAAGAAAGTGAAATAATGATAGGAAAATTAATAGTTGTCGAAGGAACAGACTGTTCTGGAAAAGAAACACAAACAAGAAAATTAATTGAAAGATTAAATAACGAAAATATTCCTACCCAAAGATTATCATATCCAATGTATGATACCCCAACAGGAAGAATAATTGGTGCTTGCTATTTAGGAAAAGACTATCTATGCCAAGAATATTTTAAAGAAAATAAACCTTGGTTTGAAGATGCTTCAAAAGTTGACCCATATACAGCATCACTTTATTATGCTGCCGATAGAAAATATAATAATTATTTAATCGAAGAATTACTAAACAAAGGAACTAATGTCATATTAGATAGATATGTTGATTCTAATCTAGCACATCAAGGAGGAAAATATACTAACGAAGAAGAACAATTAAAATTCTTTAATGATATTGAATATTTAGAATATAACATCAATAAAATAAAAAAACCAGATATGACCTTATTCCTATATATGCCTTACGATTATGCTCTAGAATTAAAAAAACACCGTAACGAATTACCTGATGCTCACGAAAAATCTAAAGAACACTTACTTAATGCCGAAAAAACATATCTTCGCCTAGCACAATTACATAATTATAATACTATTAATTGTGTCAAAGATAATACTATAAGAAGTGTTGAAGATATCAACGAAGAAGTATATCAAAAAGTAAAAAAATTAATCAAATAACTAGTAGTCTTTTAATAATAAAGGAGATTTATGAATAAAATAGAAATAAAAAGAATAATTATAACAGTATTATTTGCCGTAGTATTATTTTACTTCTGGTTACCTGCAATTAATCTAACAAGTCCGGAATTTTATATTTACATATTATTTATCATATCTTGCTATCTAGTAACAAGTGTATATTCACTTAAAGAACCACAAATAATTTTTAAAAAAGCAAGAAAACTACCTAAAAAAATAACATACCTTTCAGTATCATTTATATCTATAATAACCCTAATAATTTTAGTTAACCTAGTATGTAGTCCAATATTTAATTCCTCATCTTGGTCTAAAAGAATAACCGTATCCGAAGACACTAGTTTTACTGACGATATCAAAGAAGTAGACTTTAATCAAGTACCACTTTTAGATAAATCATCATCACAAAAACTAGGAGATAGAGTAATGGGACAAATGAGTGAATTAGTAAGTCAATTCTATGTATCTGACTTATATACCCAAATAAACTATAATAACGAAATAGTAAGAGTAACCCCACTAGAATACAATGGTTTAATTAAATGGTTAAATAACTATAAAAAAGGTACCAAAGGTTATATCAAAGTAAATTCCGTAACAGGTTCATCAGAATTAGTAAAATTAGATAAAGGAATGAAATATATGCCAAGTGCCTATCTATTCAAAAACCTAAAAAGAACCTTAAGACTAAAATACCCAACAACAATATTTGATAGCATTAGTTTTGAAATAGATAACGAAGGTAATCCATATTGGGTAGTACCTACCGTAAAATATACAGGAATAGGTATCAAAAAAGAAATAACTGGAGTAATACTATTAAACCCAATTAATGGTAAAACAATAAAATATCAAGTAAAAGATATCCCAAAATGGATAGACCAAGTATATTCTGCTAATCTAATAATCGAACAAATTGATGACTGGGGATTATATAAAAATGGATTTTTAAATTCCTTATTCTCACAAAATGGTGTCGTTCAAACAACCGAAGGATATAATTATATAATCAAAGATGATGACGTGTATATGTATACAGGAATAACTTCCGTATCATCAGATGAATCTAATATTGGATTTATCCTAACAAACTTAAGAACCAAAGAAACAAACTTTTACCAAGTACCAGGTGCCGAAGAATACTCAGCAATGGCATCTGCCGAAGGACAAGTTCAACAAATGAAATATACCGCTTCATTCCCATTACTAATTAACCTAAACGGTAATCCAACATACCTAATTAGTCTCAAAGATAATGCCGGATTAGTAAAAATGTATGCTTTTGTTGATGTTCAAGATTATCAAAAAGTAATAGCAACCGATAGTAGTTTAGGTATTGATAGTGCAGTAGCAAACTATCTAAATAACGCTAATATTACTCATTCATCAAATGAAATACAAACCAAACAAATAACTATCCAAACAATAACTAACGTAGTAATAGAAAATAATACCTATTATTACATAATAGATACAGATAATAACAAATACAAAGTATCAGTAAAAACAAACAGTAACTTATTACCATTCCTAAAACCAACTAACCAAGTAGAAATAAGTTACCTAAAACAACAAGAAGTTACAGAAATAATAAATATAAAATAAATTACTATTAATTTAGTAGTTTTTTTCTTGTCAAATATCAATTAATTATGTCAAATATATTTAAAATTACTCTTATTTTTGTTATACTAAATACAAGGAAGGTAATACAATGTGTGGAATAACAGGATTTATAGATAAAAAAATAACTAACAAAAACAAAGTAATCAAAGATATGGCAGATATAATAAAACATCGCGGTCCAGATTCCGAAGGTTATTACATAGATACAGATATAGCAATAGGATTTCGTAGATTATCCATAATTGATTTAGAAAATGGTAACGAACCAATATATAACGAAGATAAAACAAAACTAATAACATTTAATGGAGAAATATATAATTATAAATATCTAAAAGAAGACCTAATAGAAAAAGGTCATATTTTTACTACCAACACCGATACCGAAGTAATACTTCACGGTTACGAAGAATATAAAGAAGATATCTTACCAATGTTAAGAGGAATGTTTTCATTTATTATCTATGACATTAAGAAAAAAGAACTATTCGGAGCAAGAGACTTTTATGGAATAAAACCATTTTATTATTATCACAAAGGAAAAGCCTTTATGTTCTCTTCAGAAATAAAATCATTCCTAGCAAACCCTAACTTTGAAAAAGAATTAAATAAAGATATGTTAGAAAAATACTTATCTTTTCAATATAGCGTTACCGAAGAAACATTCTTTAAACACGTCTATAAATTACCACAAGGACACTATTTCAAATATAAAAATGATACCATAACCATAAAAAAATATTATGAACTAGAATTAGAAAATAATAATAATTCTCTAGAATCCAATAAAACAAAATTAAATGACTTAATTAACGATTCCATAAAAGTACATAAAATAAGTGATGTACCAGTAGGGTCATTCTTATCTAGTGGAGTAGATTCCTCATTAATTACCAAATTATCTGGAGTAAATAAATCCTTTACCGTAGGTTTTGAAAATAAAAAATATAGCGAACTAGATAACGCTAAAAAACTAGCAAACAAATTACAAATAGAAAACATAAACAAAAAAATAACCAAAAAAGAATTCTTTGACATATTCCCATTAGTAGAATATTATATGGACGAACCCCTAGCAGACCCATCCGCAGTAGCATTGTATTTTCTTTGTAACATTGCCAGTGAATCCGTAAAAGTAATATTATCTGGTGAAGGCGCAGATGAAATATTCGGAGGATATAATATCTATCACGAACCTTATTCCTTAAGTTGGTATAACTATATACCATACCCCATAAGAAAAACAATTGGATTACTAGCATATCCCTTAAAAGATAAAAGAGGATTTAATTTTCTAGTAAGAAGAAGTAAAAATATCGAAGAATCTTATATTGGTAATGCCTTTATCTTTGATACCAACGAAATAAAAAAAATACTAGCATATCCCCCTAGTAATAAAACCTACAAAGATATAACCAAACCATACTATAACAAAATAAAAAAATATGATAAAGTAAGTAAAATGCAATATATCGATTTAAACTTATGGTTACCAAATGACATACTCTTAAAAGCAGATAAAATGTCTATGGCAAATTCTATTGAATTAAGAGTTCCATATCTAGATAGAATTATAGTAGATTATGCCAAAACCATACCAACAAAATATAAAATAAAAAATAACCAAACCAAATACCTATTTAGACAAGTAGCAAACGAATACCTAGATAAAGAAATAGCAAACAAAAAGAAATTAGGTTTTCCTATTCCCGTTAGAGAATGGATAAAAGATAATGATATCTATAACAAAATAAAAGACACATTTAAACAAGGACAAGAGTTCTTTAATACCCAAGAAATAATCAAATTACTAGAAGAACATATCGAAGGAAAAAAAGATAACAGTAGAAAAATATGGACTATCTATTCATTTCTAATTTGGTATAAAGAATATTTCATAATTAGATAACAAAACTCTTGTCAACCAAACTAAAATTTTGGTATAATGATATAGACAAAGAAAAGAAAGGTGACAAAATGGAAGAATATAAAGTAACAATTCGTGATGAAGAAGAAATGATTGAATTAGCACAAAACATCGAATCAGAAAAGTTCGAAAATATGGTTATATGCTTAAATGGAGATTTAGGAAGTGGCAAAACAGTATTTGCTAAAGCATTCGCCCACGCAATGGGAATAGATGAAATATCTTCCCCAACATTTAGCATAATCAAAGAATATAATGGAGAATTACCACTATATCATATGGATGTATATAGAGTAGAAAATAACGTAGAAAACCTAGGATTAAGTGAATACTTTGAAAAAAATGGCGTTACTATAATCGAATGGGCAGATATGATTAAAGAATATCTACCAAAAGAAAGATTAGATATAAAAATCAAAGTAACTGGAGAAAATACAAGACTAGTAATTTTAAAACCATACGGAGACAAATACACAAGTATTTGTGAATCAGTAGTATAGTGAAAACCTTATTTATAGATACATCTTTCTCTGATGTATCTATTGCCATATTAAAAGATAATAAAATTATTAGTAGTATCCAAAATAACATCCCAAACGAACACTCAATATACGCTCATCCATATATAGAAAAAGTATTAAAAGATTCCAATACTCTTCCTAAAGAAATAGATAATATTATGGTAGTTAATGGACCAGGTTCATTTACCGGAGTAAGAATAGGATTAACCATAGCAAAAGTATATGCCTATTTAGAAAATATACCAGTAACACTAATATCATCATTAAAAACCCTAGCATTATCAGAAAAAGGAGAATATATTCTTTCCCTAATCGATGCTAGAAATGATAATTATTACCTAGGATTATATGATAAAAACTATAATGATGTAATCAAAGAACACTTTACTAATATAAAGGAAGTCCAAGAATTACTAAACAAATACTCTAACATAAAAATAGTAACTAACTCTAAAATAAATCTAGATAATTATCAATTAATAACTAACATAAACATAGAAAATATCGTTAATTATTATCAAGATAAAGAACAAGTAAACGCTCATCAAGTATTACCAAACTACCTAAAATTACCACAAGTATTAGAAAAATGATTAGAGAAATAGAAAACAATACCGAAAATCCCTTTAGTAATTACATTGAATATATCGAAGATGATAAAGTAATTGCTACAATGAATTATTCAGTAATATATGACAGAATAGAATTAGATAATATCCTAGTCGAAGAAGCATATCGTGGTAAAGGAATAGGTAATAAATTAATGAGTTATCTAGTAAGTGAAGCAATTAAAGAAAGAGTGGTAAATATAACCCTTGAAGTAAGAATAAGTAACGAAATAGCAAGAAATTTATATAAAAAATTTGGTTTCCGTGAAGTAGCATTAAGAAAACAATACTATGGTAACGAAGACGCAATACTAATGGAGAAACAGGTGATGTAATGAAAGATATATATTGTTTAGCAATTGAATCATCTTGTGATGAAACAAGTATGAGTATAATAAAAAATGGTAACGAAGAAATAAAAACAATTGTTAATACCCAAATAGATATCCATAAAAAATTTGGCGGCGTAGTACCAGAAATAGCAAGTCGTAGTCACATAGAAAATATCACAATAGTCCTTGAAGAATTATTTACAGATATTGACCTAACAATCGAAGATATTGATATAATTGGAGTAACATATGGACCAGGTTTAATAGGAAGTCTAATGATAGGATTAATGGCTGCCAAAACAATAGCATTAGTAACAGGAAAACCATTAATACCAGTTCATCATATTGCCGGACATATCTACGCTAATAACCTAGAAAAAAAATTAGAGTTTCCCCTAATAAGTCTAGTAGTAAGCGGAGGACACACTGATATTGTTTATATGAAAGAAGATTATTCATTTGAAAGAATAGGTTCAACCCTAGATGATGCCGTCGGAGAATCATATGACAAAGTAGCAAAAGTATTATCACTTCCTTATCCTGGTGGACCAGTAATTGATAAATTAGCCAAAAAAGGAACTGATACCTATAACTTACCATTACCATTAAATGATGACACCTATAATTTTAGTTTCTCTGGAATTAAAAGTGCCGTAATTAATCTAATACATAACGAAACCCAAAGAGGAAACGAAATAAGAGTAAACGATATGTGTACCAGTTTTCAAAATAGAGTAGTAACAATACTAACAAAAAAAACTCTAAAAGCAATGAAAGAATACAATGTCAAAAACCTAGTTCTTGCCGGAGGCGTTGCAGCCAATAGTTACTTAAGGGAAGAATTAACCAAAGAATGCCAAAAACTAGGATACAATTTCTCATATCCAAGAATGAAATATTGTACTGATAACGCCGCAATGATAGGTGCTGCTGCATACTTTGCTTATCAAAAAGGTATAATTGCAGATTTAACATTAAATGCCAAAGCAACAGATAGTTTATATCAATATAAATAGAACAAAAGGTAATGTAAATTTTGACATAAATAAAAAAATGTATTACTATTAGTATGTAAGCAAGAGAACTTGCATATAATAAAAAAAGAGATGCACTTAGTT
>OJAW01000698.1_pt1 | contig 22424 bp, 18 predicted proteins | sample 1589151 | NCBI WGS metagenome assembly OJAW01 (sample SAMN03283290) | human gut metagenome | biome: human-associated habitat; material: feces | host: Homo sapiens | place: Peru | collected 2012
TTGTTAATATAGCGCAAGGTTATATCGTGATTTCCTAACAACTCCAAAGTTATTGGTGCTTTTCCTTTTTCTGTTCCATCATCTTGAGTCTCTTTTATTAATTGTTCATCTGAATTTATATATTTTTTTAATATTCTCTCTATATTACTTTGTTGTATCCTACTAGAACCTGTTTTATTTTTCTCTGCTAATATGTCCATCTTTATATTTTCTTTTAAATTCGTTATCTCAACACCACTTGATAAACTTTGACTGTTATCAACTATTTCAGTATCTACAACAGTTTTAATTACTACTCCTGTTATTATTAGAAGTACAACTATTGTTATAATTAGTACTAACATTGTAATACCTTTAGAATCTTTTATCATTTGCAATCCCTCCTAATATATATGAAAGAATATATTTATTTCTTATATATTATTTATAACATATTTCATTAAATATTTACAAGCCTTATCTTTATTTTATATTTTTTGCATTTGTTTCTTAAAGCATATTTTTGTATCTTATGTTAATTTTTTCCTTTGTTTACAAAGTATTATAACATATTTGCAATTTATGTTATATTTTATTTTTTTCTTATTTTTTAAGATTTTCCCATTTTTTAATATCAATAAATATTTGATTTTTTTTAAAATAAAAAAATATTTAAAAGTTAACTGTTCGCCTTTTCAAAAGTCAAAAAGACTATATTTTATTCTTGATTCTATTATTAAAAAGAGCTATAACTATTGAACCAATACTATTTCCAAATATCATTACTAGCATAATTAATATAGGCTTTAATGACCAGACTTTTGCTAGTGAAATATAATACATGTTAGCTACGCAATGTTCAAATCCACATAAAATAAATACTATTACGCATATAATTATTGATAGATATTTTATTATTGAATCTTCGCCTTTTTTATAATTATTCACTGCAATATACATAAGCATTCCACAAAACATTGCTAATATAAAAATGCTTAAATAATTATCATGTATTTTTATCATAGATATTTCTTTTGCTTTTATACTTATGTTAGCAATTCTAGTGTTAAGTACTAAATATGCTGTAAGCATAGTTCCAATTAAATTACCAACTAATGTAAATATAAGAGTTATAAAATAGTTCAATTTATTTTCAATAACATAACCTATCATTCCTGTATATAAATTCATTTTGTATACGCAGATCATAAGAAGCCCTATTGAAAAAAGAATAGCACCAATTACAGTATTAGACATACTTAAATAAATTGTTCCTCCTATTCCAATCATTGCCCCAGCATATACTCCTTTTAATAATGAATTAATGTTTTTCTTCATCGTTACCTCCTTTTATTTTATTTCATTATATATAATTTTATATAGCGTGTCAATAGTTTTTGTTCGTTTTTTTAATATTTTACTTTTTTTATTTTTTAGTGTAAAGCAAAACTTTTATTTTTTATATTTTTTAATTTTTTGTATTTGTTTCTTAAAATGTATTTTTGTATCTTATGTTAGTTTTTTCCTTTATTTATAAGGTATTATAACATATTTGCAATTTATGCTATATTTTATTTATTTCTTTTTTTAAAATATTTTATATTTTTTAATATCAATAAATATTTAATTTTTAAGAAAAATAAAAATTACTAAAAAGTTAACTGTTCGCCTTTTTTCGTAAATAAAAACAGCTATATTTTTTAGTAAATATAACTGTTTATTTTAATAATTAATTTATAGTTAATGAACACTATTTTATTACTTTAAATTTACCAATAAGAGGTAATTCTTTTGCTTTACCTTGGCAAGCATATACTATTCCAATTAAAGCAATTATTGCAAGAAGTAATTCTACTAAACTTAATGATACAGTTAACCACCAAGGAGTAACTACTCCACATTCAATTTGTACTTCATTTAAGAAACTACACATTTTAGGTATTTGAATAATTGATTTTAAGAATCCTGATACTATTGCAAATACTATTTCAATAACAAATAGATTTAATCCTTGTTTAGCATGATATTGAGAGAACTTACTTTCTTTTGATACTAAGAATGGTACTAAACAAAGTGGTCCTAGATAAGATATAATTGCCATACCTTTATTGGCTTCGATATCTTTTGTATCATGTTCACTTGTATCATCTTTGGTATCCATTATTTTTTCTACTGTTTCTTTAGCTTTGTCTTCGAAAGATTTAACTGCGTCTTCAGCTTTTGTTTTTGCTTCTTCAGAAGTATTATTTAAACTTTCTTTGAATTCTTCTTTCTTTTCATTTAATGTTTCTTTTACTTCTTCTTTTTTTGTGTTAAAGTCTTCTTTTAATTTTTCATTTTCATCATGGATACTTTCTTTAATTGCATCTTTAGTTAACTCTTTTTGTTCTTCTTCTAATTCTTTTCTTAGTTCTTCTTTTAATTCTTTCTTTAATGCTTCAATATCTACTTCATTATTTTTTTTAGGTGTTTCTTTTTTTGCTTCTTTATTATTATGTCTATTATGTTTTTCTTCATTTGGTTTATTATTATTTTTCTTTTCTTCTGTCATATTAACAACTCCTTATGATTAGATTATACCATATTTTTAAAAAAATAAAAGTAAAATATATCTATTTTTAGACATATTTTACATATTTTTTATATTTCTTTGATTAATTTTTTAGAATTTTCTTTGTTAGTAGTATTATCAATAGTATTAATATAATTATTTATATGCATATTAAGTAATTCTGTGGTACCATTTAATGAATAAATACTATTTATTTTAGTTAATACTTCTTTAGTACTATCAACATTTCTTTCTAACATTGCTTTAAATAAATCCATTATATTTTTAGATAATTCTAGACTACTATTTACATCTTTATTACCTTGACTTATTAATATTTCAGAACTTATTAATGGTAATAGGTCATCACGAGCCATTTCTAGGGCATTTATTGTTATAAAGTGATTTACTATTGCTTGATTAATTTTAAATAATTCTTGATTTAATAATTGATTTGATGTATTAAATCTATTTTGTTTTTCTCTTGCTATTTGTAATTGTGAAGATACTTGCATACTATCTATATAACTATATGGATCATTAGGGTTTACTTCATTTATTTTACTCTCTAATAATGCTACTATTTCACTAGTTTTAATAACATATTCTCTATTTTTTTTAGCATATTCTATTATATATTTTCTTATTTTATCATAAGTTAATAATTCATTAGAAAGTATATTTATATTTGTATTAATAGCTTCTTTTAATTTAGGAATAGCTTCTAGTTTTATAGTAATATTATTATTTGTTTCTTCTACAAATAACCATTTAAAGAAACTTTTCTTAGGTTCAATTACTTCATAACTATTTGTTATTATTTCGTTAATATTAGCAATGGATTTATCATTACTATCTCCACTTAATAATTTATGTTCTTCTTCATTTATTGTAACAAAGTGTTTAGATAATTCATTACCATAACTCATCATATCATTTATATCTTCGACATCCATTTGTTTTACTTCAAGGGATTTTAAACTATCTATACATTCACTTAAATTTGGAATATATGGTTTAAATGTACTTAATTCTATATTTAAAACTCTTGATTGTTCAGTTGATAAATTACCTATTACACTTAATATATTACTATTATTAATTTCAGGATTAAATAAGTTAGACATTATTGTCATTAAAGATTTTTCTTGTTTACTAAAATCAAAATATTTCATATAATTATCAAATAATTTATAATCAATTGGAGGTATATTAAATTTAAGTTCTTCTTTACTAGTATTTAAATATTTACATATTAATTCTAAGGTTATGCCATTATTATATAAAGTATTTATTCCAAATATAAATTTATTATCTACTTCAATTACATCAATATAATCAATATAAGCAAGAATATAACTTAGCATTATAGATAATTTTTCTTTATCTAAATCAGTTAAATTTAGATTATTTTCATTAATTCTAGTATTTATTGCTAGAGCATTTAAGATAATATTTTCAATACAAACATTTAAATATCTACCATTATCACAGCTAGTAAAATCTTTAAAGATTGATTCCATTTTATCTTTTACTTGGTTTTCTAATAAATAGTTATCAAAGTCATTACCAAAATTATCAAAGTCACTTAAATTAAGTTTTAAATTATGTAATAATTTAACTAAATATGCTCTATTATATAAAGATTTATTAAAAATATTTCTAAATATATGTTGTGACATAATATCTTGTCTAGCCATATCTTGGTTATATCCTTTAAAGATAAAATCATAATAATCATTATATAACATTATATTATCTTCTTCATCATAGCGATAGCCGTCATCAGCATAAAAGTTGTTATACTTTACTTTAATTAAATCATTAACTTCCTCAATAGCTATATCATATTTTGTATATAAATAAGATCTTAAACTATCTACATTAAATGCACTATGCATTATAGATAACATAATTAAATCTTTTCTATCAATATCACTTATATTTGTACTTAAATATTTATTTTCAAATGCTAAATGTTTTATAAATGATATAGTTTCTTTATTTAATCCATTAAATAATTCTAGATATATTTTATCTTTATATTCTAATTCCTTTTTTTCTATATAATTTTCTATTTCACTATTTAAATCATGTATTTTATTATTAGATAATGAATTAAAGATATTTGTTAATGTACTAGACTTTGAGTCTTTAATAAAGTATTCATCAAAATTATCAATATTTTTAGATACTATATCTTTTATAACTTCTAAAGTAATAGGTTCATTTTCTATTTCTTCATTAGTTAGATTAACTTCCACTAGATTATTAATTTTATCTACTTCAATATTATTATCTTTTAAGTAATTATATAAAATATTATCTTGCTCATAAATAGATAAATAAGTAAGATAAGAATAAGTTAAGATATCATTTTTAGTATTTAAATATTTATTAGTAAGAGGATTTACTTTCTTTAAAGTTAAGGAATATACTTTACTTAATCTTGCTAATTTTGTTTTGTCGCCATTAAAGTTAGTTAATATTTCATTTATTTTTTCTTGTTCTGTTCTTGTATCAAGTAAACTAATTATTTTATTTTCATCTATGTTATATTTATTTAATAATTCTTCGACATATGTACTATTAGTAATATTTCTATTAAATAAATTAATAAACATATTTTCTATTGTTTTACTATTTAAATCTTTGTAGTATTTTTCATAATACATTTTTATACTATAATAGTTTGGCTCAAAATCTAATTCTATAGTATTTTCTAGATATTGTTTTCTATAAAAATCTATTATACCAGGAGATAAATTTAATTTTTTTATCATATTTTTTATATCAGTATCTTCACTAGATAAATAACTTGTAAAAATAGAATCTACAATTAAATCATCAATGCTTTTATATAACATACCTTTTATATGTTTGATATTATAATTATATATTTTTGAAGCATTAGTTATTAAGTGTATTATATCAATTGGAGTATCTTTAAATAATTCTATACTTAATTTATTTTCAAATTCTTTTCTTTTTTCTTCGATTATCTTATCTATTTTCAATCTTTTATAACCATCATTACCTATAAAGCAATAATGGTATATACCATAACTATCACGATAATCAAGAATTCCTTGATTTTTTTCAAAAATATTATTTACTAGTTCAAGTGGTGTAAGTCCATAATAATAACTAATATCACTATATATTAAGAAATATTCTTTATATAAATTAAATGCATCAGCATTTAATTTATAACTTTTATTCAAATATATATTGTTGCGACTACTATCAACGAATGTACTATATTTTATCTTTTTAGTGATATAAGAATATTCTTCATTTCTTGAAAGCATTTCCGAAAAAATCGCTTTGATTCTATAATCTTCATCAATAGAATCATTGGATCCTTCAATATACATTTTCCTATTAAGAATAATAAATTGAGTTATACTTCTTAATACATCTTCGACGTATTCTTTAGTGCCTTCTGGTAATAATTTAATAAATTCTTCATATGATAAATTCATATTTATCCCCCTTTTTCAAAGTGATTTTTATTATAGCATGAATACAAATGTATGTCAAGTTTTTGGTAATTGTATATTATAAAAAAATAAGCATATAATATTACTAGCCAAAAAATAAAAATTTTAAGAAATTAACTATTTTTATTTGACAAGTAGTACTTTTTATAGTACAATTTATATAAATCAGTGGTCGCGGTGACCTTTTCACCACGGCTGCTGTTTTTATTTTCTTTTGTATACTTTAAATCCATATATTGAATTTATTCCAATAATATTAACCCACTTCAATCTTCTAAATGTATATTCTAATTGTTCATATATATCGTGTTTACTTAAACTAATATTGGTTATATTAATTATAAAATTATATGATTGTCCTTTTGCTTTTTCTATATTGTGGTATATTAGTTGGGAACTACTACCAGTAGTATGTTTATAGTCGAAATATTCCTTGCCTATTTTATAGTCGGCAGTTTTCACACCATCAGGCTTATTAAACCTTGGAAATAATTCTATTCTTTTATTAGTCTTTGTTGACAACCATTTTGCAAATTCTACTTCACCAACCTTGTAATCTAAAACTATATTATACCCATCAATATTATATTCTTTTCTTTTATATTTAAAGTTGTCTCCTAATTTATGTACAACAAAAATTTTAGTATTATCTGATTTATTTTTTAACCATTCGCTTGTTATGTCAATATAATTAACTTCAAATGATTTTATATCTTCACAAATCAAAAAATAGTTTTCATCAAATATATAATTATAATCTTTTAAAAAAGGTTCGACTTTATCAATTACTGTATCCATTACTTAAACCTCCTACCTAATATTTTTTAATATTAGTTTCTATTATAAATAAGATGGTTAATCTTGTCAATTACATTACTGTTATTTTTATTTAAAAAGTGCCACTATAAAAGAAGTGGTCCCACCGTTAACCGGAGGGGTCACTTCTTTTTGACATATTATAATTCTTGTGTTATATCTCATCACTAAATATAGGAATAAAACTATCACTTTGAGTTTCGCCTTCTTGAATAAAGGCATTTCTTACTCCAATATCATAAGCATAATCTATTACTTCATCATATTCTTTATCAGTTAATTTTCTATTTAAGTTATCTACTTCTAGTTTTCTAAGGGGAGTATACTGATTCATAATACTTATATAAATATTATCTTTATAAGTATCATATAAGTATTTTATTATTTTTTTAGAGTCTTCGATATGTCCTGGTAAAACTAAATGTCTTACTATTAAACCACTTTTTATTATACCGTTATTATCAAATTTTATTTTACCTACTTGTTTATACATTTCTTTAATTGCAAGTGTTGTTATTTTAAAATAATCATTACATTTTGAATATTTAATACTTAAATTATTATCATAATATTTTAAATCAGGTAAATATACTTGAACTAAACCTTTTAATAAATTTATACTATTTACATCTTCATAACCTGATGTATTATATACTATTGGTATAGTTAATCCTTTCTTTTTAGCTAGAATAATGGCATATTTAATTAAAATTATATAATGTGTTGGAGTTACTAAATTAATGTTATTAGCACCCTTTTTTTGTAAGTTAATCATTATATCGGATAATTCATAAATAGAAATATTTTTACCTTTGTGTAGTGTACTTATTTCATAGTTTTGACAATAGATACATTTTAAATTACAATAAGAAAAGAATATTGTACCACTTCCATTTTCACCAGATATGCATGGTTCTTCCCACATATGAAGTGAATAATTTGCTATTTTTAAGCAATTGTTAGAGTTACAAAAACCTAATTTTTTATATCTATTAACATTACATTTTCTAGGACATAACATACACTTACTTAAATATTTATAAGTAAGAGAAAGTTCTACTAAAAAAATATCTTTAGTATTAAATTTATAATTTATTAATTCTGGTATTTCTATTAATTCATAGTTATTATTTAAATTAATATTATTGGTACTTAATATATATATATTTATATTATTCTTTGTAATATTATCTAATACTTTAACATTGGTATTAAATTTTTTATTTATCATATTAATTAAATTTTCTTTATTATCTATTTCATACTTTGGAAAGATATATTTATTATTTAATTTATTAAGTAATACTTTATTATCTTTAAAAATTATACATGATATCATAGTTTTAACTCCTTTGGTATATATAGTATAACATATTTTTATATAAACTAAAAGAGATAGCAAGTTATGCTACCTCATATTTAGGACTAATATTAAGTTTAACAAATATATAGTCTTTTACTCTTGCAAGTATTTCTCTTAAATCTCTTTTTAATTGACCTACATACTTATAATTATAACTACTTATTCCATAACAATTAATATTATTATTTCTTGCTATATAGATACTTCTAGTTAAATGATATTTTTGAGTAACAATAACTACTTTATCATTATTAACTATATTTTTAATTCTTTTAATAGAGTCATAAGTACTTATACCTAATTTATCTAATATAATATTATCTTCAGCTACTCCACATTCTTTAACATAATTATACATTACTCCAACTTCATTATAATTTTTTTCATTTTGAGAGTCACCAGATAATATTAATTTTATATTATTATTTTTTTTATATAAATCTATTGCTTTATCTAATCTATCTTTAAGCATTAAGGAAGGATAATTATTTCTTATACCAGCCCCCAAAACTAGGACATAACTTATTTCATCATAATTAACATCTTTATCTATATAGTTACTACTATAACTAATCATTATTATGTTTATTATAGAAATTATTATAAATAATATAGTAATTAATATTATAATTATTTTTGATAATTTTTTCATTTTATTTTATCTATAATTTCCTTATTATCTAATCCTAGTTTATTTAATTTATTCATTATACTTTTAATATCATTTATATAATTATTAATAGTAGTATTTTTAATACTGTTTACATCACTACTTATAAATGTACCTTTTGTAGATAAACTTACTATAACGTTTTTACTTTCTAAGACACTATATGCTTTTTTTACTGTATTAGGATTTATTCCTAAGTTACTTGCAAGTTCTCTTATAGATAATATTTGTTCTTTTTCTTTTAAAATTCCAAGTGCTACATATCGTTCTATTTCATTAACAATTTGTTCATATATTGGTATTCTACTAGTATAATCTAAATTAATATTCATTTATTTCACCATCATTGTAATCATCATTATCTTGATCTTCTACATCTGTGGTATCTTTATTAGTGTCATGCATTGACGCTACTTTATCTTTTTTACTATCAAGTATTTCTTTAAATCTTGAAGTATTATTACTAGTAAAATCATAACAATTGTCATTAAAACATATATTTAATGAAATAAATTCTTTTCCCATATCAACAGTATTATTTATTTCTTGTAATATAAAATTATATAATTCTTCTTGTGCTAAGGTTACACAATCATTTATTACCCTATAACCATCTATAAAATATTTATTAGTATACATAATATTATATTTTTTAGGCAGTATGTAATCAATATTATCTTTAAGTAATTTATTATTAGAATTAACTACTGAATTTAATAAATCATAATTGATATATCCACTTATTACATATTCATTTGTTTTATGATCAGTATATGAGTATAATTTTATTACATAATAGTTAGAATTTCTAACATTTCTATATTTATTTTGTAATTTAACAAATTCTTCAGTAGACATATTATTTATTGTAGTTTTTATTAATTTAACTATATCTTTTGATTCAGCTTTGTTATATATTTTTTTACCTAGTTTAACAGCATATACTTTATCAAAATCAATATCTTTATATTTTTTAACATAATCTTTATTATTATATAGTTTATTTAATAATTCATCATAATCATTATTATTTAATTCTACATTTAAATTATATACACTATTATCTTTTAATTTAATATATAATTCTACATTTGTAGTATCTTCTTTATCAATATAAGTATCATTTAATTTACTTTTGATTATTTTGCTAATTAATTCTTTGTCTTTAATATAAATTTTATCAGTTTGATTATTATTTCTTGCATAATTATTGATTCCATATGTTGAGAAATCTACTGCCAATGATGTTATATCATTATAATCAATTACTTTTGTTTCTTCTTTATTTATATCACAGACTGCAAATATAATTGTATAAATACTAATAGCCATTACAAAATAGAATAAAGATAATTTAATATTAGTAATGCTCTTTTTAGTAATTAAATCATAAATGAAATAATATATTAACATAATTATTATTACAAATAATATAGATAAGATATTAGAATGTCTACAAATAACATAAGAAATTGCTACAAATGGTAATAAAGTTAATGATTTGACTATATTATGTAAATGTATACTCTTAAATGATGTTTCTGATACTTCCATCTTTCTATTTATAAATAAATAATAACCTACAATTATATAGATAATACTTAATAATACTATTGTAATATTAGTATATATTTCAATTTCATAGTCATATTCATACATTCTCCCAAATATAAAATTAAACATTGGATTATATTTTTTGTTAGTTACTTTTGTCATATATACTTCATATTTATTAAGTTGTTTATTTAAATTACATTCTATATCATTTTCACTACAAGTATAATTTTCTGGAATAGTATTTTCATCTTTTACTTCTATATAATAATTATCTGAATTATTATTTTCTTTTAAAATATTAGTATAATTTAACATAAAAGGTACAAAGAATATTAATAATAAACTTACTACTATACCTGTTATAGCATTACCACTTATACTCATTGCAAGATTTGCTATAGTAAAAGCAAACATATAAATACTAAACCATATTAATACATAGTCTAATAACATTATAAATGGTATTGGTATATTAAACATTAAACTTACCATACCTATTAATAAAGCATTTACTATTAACATTACTAAGAATATTAATAATCCTCCAATAGTGTTAGTAACAAAAATGCTTTTTCTACTTATTGGCATAGAATTAATAAAGTCTACACTTTTCTTTTTAAACATAAAGTTAAATAAACATATAGATATAACTAAAGGTAAGAAATATATACCAATTATATTAATCACAGATATATCTAATAATGAAGGAACATAATTATTACTATTAATCGAAGCCATTATTAATGCTAATGTATTTAATATAGGAATTAATAATGTAAATATTAATAGTATTACCTTAGATTTTTTTAAGTTTTGACGCAAATAATTAATATTAAATAACTTCGTTAAATTCATATCCTAAGGCCTCCATTTCATATATAAATACTTCTTCTAAGGTAAGTGGTAAATAATCTAAAATAATTGGATTTAATTTTTCTAGTTTTTTCTTTGTTTTACCATCTTTATCATTTATTATTAATGTAGATACACTACCTACTTTTTTAAATGATATAATGTCTAAATCTTTAAATTTATCCTTAGAGTAATCATCTTTGAATGATATTTGTACTTTAAACATATTAGTTTTAATATTATCTATTTCACTTTCAAATAATATTCCACCTTTATATAATAATCCTAAGTTATCACAAATATCTTCAAGTTCTCTTAAATTATGACTTGTCATTACTATTGTTGTATTATTTTCTTCCATTTCTTTGGCAATTATTTTTTTCATAGTATTTCTAACTACAGGATCTAATCCATCAAATGTTTCATCAAAAAACATATATTTACTATGAGTAGCTATTGCACAAATTAAGGCACATTGGCGTTTCATACCTTTAGATAATGTACTAATTTTTCTATTTATATCAAGTTTTAAGATACTAGCTAAATGTTTTAAATACTCCATATCAAATTTTTTATACATTGCTTCATAGTATTTAGCAGTATCAAGTAATGTATATCCTGAATAGAAAAATAAATCATCTGGTACAAAAACTAAATTTTGTTTGACTGTTTCATTATCAAACACTTCATTGTTATCTATTAAAATACTTCCAGAATCTGCCTTAAATATACCATTAATTAATCTAAGTAATGTTGACTTACCTGCACCATTCGCACCTACTAAACCATAGATACATCCATCATTTATGGTACAATTAAGATTATTTAAAACTAATTCTTTATCATATTTCTTAGATAAGTTTTCAATTTTAATCATAACATTTCCTTTCTGTACTATTTGTGTTAGTACAATTAAATTATAATACATTATCTATTATATGTCAATATGTTTTATTTATTCTTGACACAAAAAAAGATAAAGTTAATTATCTTTTCTTGGAATTTATTAATTTATTTAATTTTTGATAGTTTAATTCTTGTTCTATTTTTATTATTTCTTGTTCTTCTTGTGGTGATATTAATTTTCTACCTAGTAATTTTTCTAATTTTTCTTTTATTTCTTTATTATGTTCTTTCATTTTTTCTAACTCTGTCATTTTAGTTTTCTCCTTTTATATATTGAATCATATCATTTACACTTAAAGAAGATTCATCGCCATATATACTGTCAAATAAAATACCTCTAAATCTTTGTAATTCTTTTATACATAAATCCTTACTTTCAGGTATACTTTCATATGTAGTTTTAATATAGTCTAAATAATTACTTACTAAATTATAGCGTCTTGAATGGTGATATTGTGTTCTATCACTATAACTGCTATTATAGTTTAGATTATCTTCAGCATTTATCGATTTTTCAAGATAATCTAAATTATGAGTGGTCTCAAATAAATCTAAATTAGTTTCTACTTTGTCAATAACACTTATTGCCACTTTGCTTTTATCTATGAACACTACTTGCAATGGAGGATCAAATTCAGATGCGACTTTGATATTATTCTCTATATTTTGAGCATCCATTCCATCAAAAACAAAAATATACGTAGGTTGAATATAATCATGTCCATTATTAATACCATTTCGAAGTTCAGTTCTTTCAAGTACAATTTCGTTATATCCTTTAGTCTTACTAGGCAAATTATCAGCAGTTACAAAATCATTGAATAATGACTTAGATGTGATATCAAGGCCACCAGAAGTTATATCACTTTTACCCATACGTAATATTGCTTCATCAGAAAATCCATCAAATCCATATACTTGTGCAGTTCCGTATGTTCCTAAATTATCCTTAGTTATATATGTACAACATATAATATGATTACTTTCTATTCCAGCATAATTCCACCTATCTGGTACTTTATCTATTGGTGAAAATCTTCCCCTACTACTATGTACCATAAAGCTAAATTCATCTGGTGCTTCAATAACAGGAACCTTAACTCCGTTAACATCAACAATGCAGCTCTTATCCAATTCATCTAATCTAAATTCTTCAAGTGATTTAGTAATAGTACATTTTGCCATTTCTTCCTTTATTATTCCAGCAGTCTTACTTAATTGTTCATTATATGTTTTGGCATATACTTTTTTTAAATCAGTAACTACTTTAACGATATCTTGACTATTTCTAGAAGAACTATTATATAAAGAATCAATAATGGACTCATCACTAATTTTAGAGACTTCATAAAGATTTTGTAAGAAATCGACAGATTCATCGCCAATATATTTTCTAGCTCTTTCTATATCTTCTAAGGATAAATTTTGATAATATTGTTTTAAAATATCTTCTGATTCTTCGGTGCTTAATCCAAATATTTTAGTTGTTAAAATATTTCTTTTTTCTTCAACAGTTGTTGCTTTTTTGTATAAATCATCTAAATATTCACCAAATTCTTTTTGATAATTTTCTGAATAATGTTCTAGAATAATTCTATCGCCATAAGGGTGTGACGACCAACTATTACTAGCAGTTAATGTTTGATGAGACTTATCTACAATGTAATCAAAGTATCTCTTCGCTTGTGATGAATCTATATTAGCAATATCTTCATTATTTTTGAAAAAGTCTACTAAAATAGAAAGCTTTTCATTATATATTACTAATGAATTATCTTGTTCCAACTCACTTGCTAATATTTTGAAAGTCTTAAATTTTTCAGGATTTTGCACTTGAAGTTGGCTTACAAATGCCAATTCATCAGGATACCTTAGCATTTTTTCAACAAACAAGTCTCCAATTTCAAATATTTCTCCATTTATTTTATTTTGATCAAATCTTTCTAAAATATAAGGATTCTTTTCAAATATTTTTTGAAGGGTTTTTACATTTTCCTCAGACAAATTATCTGTTTGCACAAAAGTATTAAAAATTTTTTTCGAAAGTATCGACTTTTCGGAATCAGTTAAGTCATCATTAAAATACATTTCCATTAACATTTTAGGGTCGTCTGGTAATTTTTTTGTAAAATCTTCAATATTTGTAATTTTATCATCTGCAATATCTATTTTCGAAGTAACACTAGGTTGATTACTTATTTCAACATTAGTACTATTAGGATATGATGAAAATAATTTTAAAAATGTATTTTTTGTTTTATCTCCAATTTTATCTAAAAATTGTTTTGCTTGATTACCATTCATTGCATTTGCAAGTAATTTTTTATCTTCTTTTGATAAATTGTTAAATAAAATTTCAGCATTGTCACTACTAATGAAAGAGTTAATTAAATTAGAATTAATATCACCATTTTCTATATTATTTTTTAATGTTGCAAAATTATAATAATATCTTTGATTATCAGTTAACCCATTAAATCTTTCTTGTAATTCAAGATTTCTAGCATTTAAACTTTCTATCATAACATCATCATTATTTTTCATAGCCTTATCTAATTCACTAGCATTTTTTGTAATATCCTTAAATAAATTAGTGCCTTTTTTATAGTCTTTTACTTCTTTAAATATGCTAGGCATTTCTGATAGTAATGACATTGCCCCACTGAATACTGCTGTTCCTATTATATTATTCCAACCACCATTGGCATTATAGTTTTCTACATACTTTTCACCAAATGATAGATTCTTATATGAGTCCACTCCTAATTTATATCCTCTTGCTTCTAAACTTTCTTCACTTGGAGTATATAATGATTGTAGTACCGGGTCTATTGCAGCAGATGCTGCACCATCAGCTGAATCTAACAAAACATGAAGTAAACTATTTCCAATTATTTTTAATGGTTTTCCTGTATGAAATGGATTCAATCCTTGTATTATATTTCCTATAAACATTCCTGATGCTTCTTTAACTCCAGTTGCTCCTCCATATAATAGTGCTTCATCCATTGTTGCTCCATCATTTATGGCATCTCCAGTTGCTCCTCCGAATCTTGCTGATCCGTATACAAAAGCATTTGTTAATGACCTTATAATGTTTGCTACTTTTGGAGCAAGTGCAACTCCTTCGGTTACAGCACCACTTGCTAAACTTCCTGTAAATAAAGATGCTCCTAGATATCCTATTCCTGATGATATTTCTCTTACTTGTTTATGGAATGGTGTGGTTTCTTTAATTATTTTTCCAAAATCAGTTTCATCGTAAAACTTATCATATAATGATTCTATATGTTCTGTTGATACAAATGCTCCTACTTCATTCCATCTTTCTGTATTTCGTTCTTCAAATTCTTTTAATGATTCTTTATTTGTTATTATTTTCAATATTGATTTATAACCATCACTTACCATTTCATCTGCTGTTGAAAGTAATTCTAGTGTTTTTACTCCTTCTTCTCCAAAGTTAAGTACTCCTTGTGTTAATGAAATTAGTCCATCTGCTGAAAGTGCATTTGTACTTTTCTTTACTTCTAATAATTTTGTTTTTATATCTTTTGTTTTTTCTTTTGTTTCTTCAAGTACATCATTATATTCTTCACTTGTAATCAAAGACTTTGCTCCACTATAAATATAACCTATTGCACCAATTTCATTTAAATACATAGAAGTTATTTTATTTGTTATTTCTACAATTTTTTCATTATTCTTTGATTCTGTTTTGGATTCTTTTTTATTTTTTATTTTACTTATTTCTTCTCCTGCTAATTCAACTAGTGATTTTATACTTTTATATGTTGTTGCTGCTTGGGTTAATTTTGGAAATGGTGAAAGTGATTCTAACATTGAACTTGTAAATACATCTTTTACTTTTTCTTCATATTCTTGCTTAGATTCTACTTCATTTTGTAGTTTTTTAAATTTTAATGAATACTCATTTATTTTCTCTATACTCTCAGGACTTTCTATTGTTGCTTTTAATACTTTTGGATCAATATTATGTTTCTTTGCATATTCTTCTAAATCCATTTCTCCAGTTAATAATGCTGCTTGAACAAATATATTAATATCTTTTAAAATTTCTTGATCTACTATATCATCTTTTGTCTTTTTTAAATCTTCATTATTTTTTTCTATTATTTCTTTATTATAATTTATGCCAGTATTCGAATCTGTTATCATTACTGATATATTTTTCACTGCTGAATCATTTTCTAATAAACTTATTGCTTTTGACTTTAAGTTATTTTCATTTACTTCAACTTTATTTATATAGTTTCTTAAATCTTTTGATGTGGTTTCATAATCTTTTTTTATTTTGTTACCTAATTCATTTATTTTTGATGTTATAGCACCTACGCTTGAATTATCACTATTTATTGTAGGATTATTACTAAATTGTTCTTTTGATTTATCTATTACTTCACATGTTTCATATAATTTGTCAGTGTCTACTAAAAAGACTGATATTGATGACATAATTATCACCCTATTCTTAATTTTTTTAAAGTTTATTCTTATAATTTAATTTTATCATATAAACTTCTGTTATACAAGAAAAAAGTGACATAATCACTTTAAACACTACTTGCTAAACTTTCTATTTGACTTTCAAGTTCGTTCATTCTATTTATGCATGACTCTATTTCATCATTTATGTTACTTATTTCTTCAGAGTCTTCTTCGGAGTCTAGATTATTTAGTCTTTCATTTAATTTATCTAGTCTATTTTCACATGATATATGTTCTTGGATTAGTTGAATCATGCTTTCACATGTGCTTAGTAATGAACTAAGTTGACTTTTTTTATTTTGAATATTTTCTAATAGTTTAAGAAAATATGCATTATTATTACTTTTTAGTATTTGTTCATTATTTAAATTTGCTATTGCTTCATCATCGTTACTATTTTCTATAGCAGTTCTATAACTACTAATAAGACTTTGTAAACCTGCAATATCTACACCTTTATATGATGCCATTTTATTCTCCCCCTAAAGGTTTATCTAATTCTTCATAATCTTCTTTTGTTTCTTTTAAAAAATTTCCGTATTTTATTAATTCATTTCTTAATTCTTCTAGTTTTGGAATATATCTAACATTCATTTCATTAACAAATGTTTTCATATCCTTTCCTTCCCAACTTTCATGAATTATTTCTACTAATTTTTTTACTTTTTCAATTTGTATTTTAAATTCATTTGCATATTCAACAATATTGTCCCCTGCTTTTTCTAATCCTTCTTTATCTACAATAACTTTCACAATTATTACTCCTTTCGTTCTTTTACCAATAAATAACTTTTAATTGCTTATTGGTAAAAGCACAAAATTTGTACTTTTATTGTATTATCCTATATTTTCTTGTTTTCCAGTGATTGCTGCCTCAACAGCTCTATAGTTAGGTAGAACTTTTGTTGTTAAATATGTATAGCAACTTTCAACTGCTTCAACGAATTCAGGGAATTTTGCACTTAAAGTATCAAAAGTTTGTTTTGTTGTTTCTGCTGATGTTCCTGACCAAGTACCTTCATCTCCAATTTTTGAAAATTCATTTTTAATATTATTTAATATTTCAGCCATTTGATCTGATGAACTTTTTAGTTGACTTGCAATAGTTTCTAATTGCTCATATGATAATTTTGCTCCGTTCATTTTTTTCCTCCTTAATTATTTAAATTAATTGCACTTTTATTATCTTCTTGTGCTTTTTGATAAGCTACATTTACATCATTTAGGAACTTTCCTATTTCAACAATTGCATCTGATAATTTTTGCATTACCTCTGCTTGTCTTGCTACTGCTGTAGAATATGCTTCAGCATCACTTCCAGCCCACGCTTCATTTAATTGCGCATTTTGACTTTTTATTGTGTTAAGTAAAGTTTGAAATTCTTCACCAGTTGTAGCAACTTTTTGACTAACATCAGCTAATGCATCAAAATCAATTCTTAAATCTAACATTTATATTTCCTCCTTTCAGATTTTAAAGATCAATTTCAAAGATAAAAACATTCGCCTTTATCTTACATTTTCATTTTATCATATATATTTTATATTTGCAATAAGTTTACACTTTTATTTACATTAAAAAATATCAATAATTTTATTTTAATTATTGATATTTTCTTCATTATTTAATATTTTAATTTCTCCAATTTCTTCAATAACACTTATAAATAAATCTAACTTTATTTTTGAGCCATATTCTTCTTTTTTAATAATACTAACCTTATCTATTTTATCTATCTTCTTATTTGAACTCATTAGCTTGGATTCTGCTAAAGTTATTGCTTTATTTATTACTTCTTCTGTTGTATATATTTCATCAATAATATTAACTTCATATTGTTTTTCTTTAACTAAACTAATAGGTATAATATTATTATATAAAAGAATTTTAGGTTCTTTTTGAAAGTTTTTATATTTTTTAAAATTAAACAATTCTAATCTTTTATTAATAAATTTTAGATAATAAATATTCTTTTTATTACCTGTTAATATTTCTTCTTTATATTGATAAGGATATTCTACACTTATTTGATACCATACTTCAGCATATACTAATCCACTGGCATGTGTTAATATAATCTCATTATTTGGCTTAGTAATAGAACCTTTAATTATAGTATCTCCTTTACTTACAAAGTTATCTATTTCACATTTCTTTTCTCCAGATAATGCTATTATTTTTTTTATTACACCACTTTTGGATGCTACTATATCTTGATAAATATTATCATTATTTTCGTTTTTTATCTTTCGTTCTTCTATTCTAACTACATATTTAGTACCTATAATATCAATACTAATCCATTCTAATTTATCTTTATTATCATTTAATATTTTATCTTCTATCTTTTTTATATCTTTATATTTCTTTTTAAATGTATATTTCTTTAAACCATTTTTATTTAATTCATTACTTACTAACTCTATTACAGATTTATTAGTATGTATTACTTCAATACTAAATATTATATTTGATAAAAATATTATTAATGCTATTCCTAGTATTATACTACTTAATAATATATAACTTCTTTTTATTTTATTTCTTATTCTTAATTTACCATAAGTATTAGTTATTTTAACATCATAGCTTGATCTAACCGTCTTTAATTTTAAATAATCACTATATTTAATTGTTACTACTGCTTCATTATGAGAATTATATTTTAAATCAATTAAATCTATCTTATTAGCTATTAATCTTTTTAAATAATTATTTACATTTTTACCTGTTATTTTAACTCTAACACTACTTTCTATTTTATTTAGAAATGTATTTTTCATAATTCACCTTAATTTAATATTTTCGATATTACCTGTTACTAATATTTCATCTTTAAGCATCTTATTTACTACTAAATTAGTGCCAGATATATCTACTATTCCATTATTATATTTTACACTTACTAAGTTAGAATTAAAATCAAGTACTAATGTATAATTAACTACATTTACATAATTAATACCTATTGTTATTTTAAAATTATTTTCATTTATATAATTATTAAGTCTATCAAATATTTTCATAGTATCCCCATTTAATTATATTAATTACTAAAAAAAATATACTTAATGTATATCTTTATTTTAAATATTTAAATTATTAATATATTCTAATAAATATAACGGAATATTAATAATTTTACCATCTTTTGATAAATTATTTAAAGAAAATCTAAATGATATTTCATTATCATTATTAGAATTAAATTTAGTTAAACTATTATGATTAGTACTCTTATTTGATTTTACTTCGATAGGAATAATCTTGTTTTTTCTTTGAATAACAAAATCTATTTCACATCTATCAAATGTATAATAGTTTGGGGCAGTTTCATATAAGTATGTTAAAACATTAGCAACATAATTTTCTGTATATGACCCTTTAAATTCTTCGAATAACTTATTACCTTCTAAAACAATACTACTATCTAAATTGGACATTCTTCTTAATAATCCTACATCATTCATATAAATTTTATAAGCTCCTAAATCATTGTAGGCTTTAAGAGGAAAAGCACATTTATTTACTAAATAGCATTTACTTATTAAATTAGCATCATTTAACCAATTTAATGCTCCTTCATACTCTCTTGCTCTTGCACCTTCTTTTACAACTTGATAGACAAATTTTTTATTTTCTCTTGCTAATTGTGAAGGTATTCCATTCCAAATAAGTGATATTTTATTGGCTTCACTTGATTCGGTATGTTTAGAAAAATCATTTTCGTATGAATCTAATATATTTCTTTGAATTTCATTTACTTTTTCTATATCTTTATCATTAACCCAACTATATACAGCTTCAGGCATTCCTCCAATAATATAATAAGTTTTTAATTTTTCTATTAATCTATCTTCAAATATTTTAGGTATTTCTTTTATTTCTTTAGTTTGTTTCATGACTTCAACTAAATTCTCTGAATTATCTGCAATTAAAAACTCACTAAAAGTCATTGGATACAAATATAAGAAATCAACTTTACCAACAGGAAATGATGTTTTAGATAATCTAATACCAAGTAACGAGCCTGCACATGCTATATGATATTCTGGTGTTTCTTCACAAAAATATTTTAATGAATTTAAAGCATTTGGACATTCTTGAATTTCATCGAATATTATAAGTGTTTTTTGTGGAATTATTTTTTTACCACCTGCAAGTATCAGTTGTTCAATTATTCTTTTAGGATCTTTAGTATTCTCAAATAAATCCATAAGACCACTATCATGATCAAAGTTAAAATATGCAACATTATCATAATTATTTTTTCCAAATTCATTTAAAATATATGTTTTACCAACTTGTCTTGCACCTTTTAGTATCAATGGTTTTCTACTAGTACTTTTTTTCCATTTTAATAATTTATCCATAATAAATCTTTGCATAATAATCACCTCTTGACATCATTATATCACATTTTTGGGGAATTTATTCATATTTTATCACACTTTTGCTAAAAAAATACACAAATCAATCACATTTTTGTAAATCACTTTATATTATTTCTATCTAAGTATATTCCATATAAATTTATTAACATAAGAAGTACTACTAAAACATCGATGGTATTCCATAATATATTTGGATTAATTATACCACCAATAAATACTAATAAGATAGTTATTATTTTAAATACTACAATTATTTTATTATTAATATTTTTTATTATAAAGTCAAGTGCTAACTCTCCAAAAGTATAACCTCCAATTATGGTAGAAAAACTAAACAATATTGTTATTATAACAAATACTATTACTCCATAATTTCCTAAGTGATATATAAGTGAATCTATTACATATTCTATTCCATTTATATTTATATAATTACTTGTATCAATTTTACTAGTTAATATTATAAATACTGTTATGGTACAAATAACAAAACTAGTAAAATATATACTAAATAATTGTACATAGCCTTGATTTTCTTTAGTATCATTAGTCATTGATGATGTAATTGCTGAAGTTCCTAAACCTATTTCTGTAGCAAATATTCCTCGTTCTATTCCTATTATTATCATTGGTATAAAACTACTTATAATACTTTTTATATTTAGAGCATTTGCTATAATATCACTTATAATTATAGGTATTAATTTATAATTAGTTATTATTACATATAATCCTATTAATATATATAAAATAGCCATAATAGGTACTATTTTAGCACTAAATACTGCAATTTTTTTAAGTCCTTTAAAAATAATTAAAGCAGTTATTATTACTAAAATAATTAAAATAAGATATTTATTAATACTTGATATATAACTAATTGAATTAACTATAGTATTAGATTGTATGGTAATAAATCCAAAGATATATGCTATTATTAAAATAATTGAATACATTATTGAAAGTATCCTATATTTTGTTACATTAGATAAATAAAAGGAAGGTCCTCCGATTAACTCATTTTTGTTATTTTTACATTGATATTTTATTCCAAGATATCCTTCGATATAAGAAATAATACCAGTAATTAATGTTATAATCCACATCCAGAATATACTACCTGATCCTCCGATTAAGATTGATAATGCTATTCCAGATAAACTACCTACGCCTATTTTAGCCCCTAAATTAAGAGAAAGTGACTCTAATATAGAAATATTACCTGTAGTTTTTTTAAATAATGAAGTTAGAATTTTCTTGAAATTAAACTGAATAAATTTTAATTTAATACTAAAATAAATACTTACTACAATTAAAAGTACTG
>OJAW01000699.1_pt1 | contig 22391 bp, 20 predicted proteins | sample 1589151 | NCBI WGS metagenome assembly OJAW01 (sample SAMN03283290) | human gut metagenome | biome: human-associated habitat; material: feces | host: Homo sapiens | place: Peru | collected 2012
TTGTAAATTTAAAATAATTAGGGCTGCCCATTTCTTTTTGGACAGCCCCTTTTTTTTTGTTTTTATTAAATTCTATTTTTACACAGAAAACAAAGGCTCTGTAAAAAGAAAATACTTGACATTTTATCTTTTTTTGTCATAATAAAATAAAATTCATAGAAGAGGTAATTATGGCTGAAAAATACGCATTTTTGTTTCCGGGACAAGGCGCACAAGCTCCAGGAATGGTAAAAGACGTTGCTGAATCTTTTTCTTCAGCAAAGAAAGTTATTGATGATGTTTCTTCCATTGTAAATTTAGATATGGCAAAACTTTTGTGGGAATCGGATGCGGCGGAACTTAGCCGTTCTGACAACAGCCAGATTGCCATAACAGCGGCTTCTCTTGCTTTGATGGCTGCTTTAAAAGATAAAAATATTGAGCCTTCTGCGGCAATGGGATTCAGCCTTGGAGAATTTCCGGCTCTTTATGCGGCAGGAGTTTTGTCATTTGAAGATGTTGTAAAAGTTGTACGTCAGCGCGGACTTATAATGCAGAAAGTATGCGAGAAAATCGCGGCAAAAAACGAAGGTCATGCTCCTGGAATGACAGCAGTTCTTGGTCTTCCTCCCGAAAAAGTAAAGGAAATAGCTTCCGGCATAAAGGATGCTTATGCGGCAAACATGAACAGTGTAAAGCAGACTGTTGTGAGCGGAACTTTTGATGCCCTTGCTGCTGTTGAAAAAGCTGCTTCTGAAGCTGGAGCGCGCCGTGCAGTCCGCTTAAAGGTTGCAGGTCCTTTCCATTCGCCTTTGATGCAGGATGCCGCTGTAGAATTTGAAAAAGCTATTGCAGATGTTAACTTCAACGACCCGAAAATCAAATTGTTTTCAAATGTAACAGGAAAAGAATGTGTTTCCGGCGAGGAAGCAAAAAAATCCGCAGTTCTTCATCTTACAAATCCAGTACTTTGGACAGATGAGGAAGATTGCCTTGCTTCTGTTATGAAAGCTGACGGTTTTGACAAATGGGCAGCTCTTGAAGTTGGTCCTGGAAAAGTTCTTTCTGGACTTTGGGGAAACACTGACTACAACGCTTCGATTGCAGTTTTGCCAGTTAACACAACTGAATCTGTAAATAATCTGTAATTGTTATTGGAGAAAATATGCTTTTAAAAAACAAAAAGGCTTTGGTTACTGGCTCTTCACGTGGAATCGGACGTAAGATTGTTGAAGTTTTTCTTGCAAATGGATGCGAAGTCTGGGGAATGTGCACAAAAGAATCCGCAGGAAAAGCTGAGCTTGAAAAACTTGCTGCGGAGAATGGAACTGTTTTCCATGAATTTTATGCAGACGCAGGAAACGCGGAAGTTCTTACAACGGCGGTGAAAAATGCGCTTGGTGAGTCTGGCGGTTTTGATGTTCTTGTAAACAATGCAGGAATTACACGCGACACTTTGAGCTTTAGAATGAAAAAGGAAGACTGGGATTCAGTTCTTGCAGTAAATCTTACTTCGGCTTTTCTTGTTTGCCAGATTATTTCAAATGATATGATTCACAAAAAATCAGGTTCTATAATCAACATGGCTTCAATTGTTGGAATTCATGGCGGAGCCGGGCAGGTGAATTATTCTGCAAGCAAGGGCGGACTTATTGCGTTTTCAAAATCGCTTGCTAAAGAAGTTGGAAGTCGTGGTGTTCGTGTAAACTGCATTGCTCCTGGCTTCATAGAAACAGACATGACAAATGCTGTAAAAGAAGAAATACGCAAGGCATGGGTTGAAGGAATTCCTTTAAAGAGAGCCGGAAAGCCTGAAGATGTTGCAAACGCGGCGTTGTTCCTTGCTTCTGACTTGAGCCTTTATGTAACTGCTCAGGTTATTGGTGTTGACGGTGGAATGGGAGCTTAAATCTTTCATTTATAATATATTAATTAATTTATTTTACGGAGAAAATTATGCGCAAAGTTGTTGTAACTGGACTTGGATGTGTTTCGCCAATCGGAAACAGCGTTGAAGAAACTTGGGCCTCTATAAGAGCTGGAAAAAGCGGAATCGCAACTATTACACATTATGATGCTTCTGCTTTTAAAGTAAAGTATGCTGCGGAAGTAAAAAATTTTGAGGCTGACAAATACATGGATCCTCAGTCAGCACGAAAAATGGCAAGATTTTCAAAATATGCTGTAGCCGCTGCAAAAATGGCTTTGGATGATTCAAATCTTACAGACAACAAGGAAGCCTTGGACAATGCTGCTGTTTATCTTGGAGTTGGAATCGGTGGACTTGAGATTACAGAATCAAGCATGAAAAGTTATTTTGACTCTGGATTTAAGCGTATGCCACCAATGACAATTCCTCAGCTTATTCCAAATGAAGCTGCCGCAAATATCAGCATAAAATTTGGACTTCACGGAGTTGCTCACACAATAGCTACAGCTTGCGCTTCTGGTTCAGACGCTCTTGGACAGGCTTTGGACAATATCCGTGCAGGAAGAAGCGACATTGTTCTTGCTGGCGGAGCTGAATCTACACAGAACGGATTTGCAAATTTGGGCTTTACAGTTCTTCAGGCTTTAAGCTCAAAATGGGCAGATGCTCCATCAAAGGCTTGCCGTCCGTTTGACAAGCAGCGCGACGGATTTGTTATGGGCGAAGGCGCGACAATTCTTGTTCTTGAGGAATACGAGCACGCAAAAGCCCGCGGTGCAAAAATTTATGCTGAATTTGCCGGATATGGCGCAACTTGCGATGGCTATCATCTTACAGCTCCTAATCCAGACGGAATTATGGGCGCACGCGCAATGACTTTGGCAATGAAAGATGCCGGTGTAAAACCAGAAGATGTTACATATTACAATGCGCATGGAACTTCAACTCACTTGAATGATTCTGGTGAAACTGCAATGCTCCACATGGCATTCGGCGAGGCTGCAAAGAAACTTCATATTTCTTCAACAAAAAGTATGCACGGACACTGTCTTGGTGATGCCGGCGCGCTTGAAGCTATGATTTGTGTAAAGGCAATTGAAGAAGGATATATTCCTCCGACAATCAACCTTGATGAAGTTGATGTTGAAGGCGGATGCGATCTTGACTACACACCGAACAAAGGAATCGACATGAATATTGATGTTGCTATGAGCGGAAACTTCGGATTCGGCGGACACAACGGAATTGTTGTATTCAAAAAAGTCAGCGAGTAAAAACATGGAAAGATTTACTGATATAGAAAGCCTTCTTCCGCACAGAAAACCATTTTTGTTTGTGGATTCAATTGAAAGCTATGATGAAAAAGGCTGCGTCTGCACAAGAAAATTTACAGATGAAGACTTTTTCTTTAAAGGACATTTTCCGCAGTATCCTGTAGTTCCGGGCGTGATTCTTATTGAAACTATGGCGCAGGGAGGCGGAGCAGCATTGAGTTTGCAGAAAACTTTTGCTGAAGGCAGCTTGTTTTTCCTTGCTACAGTTGACAAGGTTAAATTCCGCAATCAGGTTCGTCCGGGCGATACTGTAAGAATGGAAGTTACAAATTTGCGTGTAAGTCCAAAAATGGTAAAGCAGTCGGGCAAAGCTTTTGTAGGTGATGTTCTTTGCGCTGAAGCCGAATGGATGTGTCTTGTAGGTTCTGCAAACTAAACAGTTGACTTAGTTCTTTTAGCCGTTGTCTTTTTGGCAACGGTTTTTTTTGTCTGCTGAGGATTTTTTGAAGGACGTCCGCCTTTTTTTCCATTTGCGCGGGAAGCGGCTGCTTTTTTTTCAGATTTTATTTTTCCAAGAATTTTTCCGGCATTTGAAACTGGCAGCGGAATTTCCTGAGTCTGCCAAAGCTTAAGATTTTTCTTTCCTTCATTTTTTAAAAAAGCAATTTGCTGAATTGAACTATATGCGGAATCCAAACGGGCTTTTAGATTTGCGCAGAAAATTTTTTCCGTGGAATCTTCAATCTGCTCTTCAAACTGATCTATTAAACTTAAAATTTCATTTGCGGCGGTCGCGGCTTCTTTTGCGAAAGTTTCAATGTCAATTTCCTTTGTTGAGCCGCTTCTGAATTTTTTTAACGCTTCTATAATCAGCTTGTCGCTCGGCTTTAACTCAAGTGGATCGTCTTTGAATTCCGCAGCAAGAAGAAAAAGCGAGATGTTTGAGTCAAGCATATTCAAATCGAACATTTGCGCTGAGTCCGGCTTTGCAGAAAGCTGAAGCTCTTCGATTTTTCGCTCTACGGATTTTTGAAGCTCGATGATTTCCTTTTTTTCTATAGTCATTCTGTTGCTAGTATAGATTAGGTTTTTGGGAAAGTCTATTACCCGTTGAAAAACAAGGAAATTTCTGTTAAAATCTGAATATGAGTACAAGATGTTTTACAATGTTAAAGCCTGGTGTTTTGAATCGCAGGCTTGTAGGTGAAGTTGTTAGCCGCCTTGAGAAAAAAGGTCTTAAATTGATTGGGCTGAAACTTATGAACATAAGCCAGGATCTTGCTTCCCAGCATTATGCTGAGCACAAGGGAAAAGCTTTTTATGATCCGCTTCTTGATTACATAACAAGCGGTCCTGTTGTTGCAATGGTTTGGCAGGGCGATGACTGTGTTACTTTGGTTAGAAAAATTACTGGCGCAACAAATCCTGCTGAGGCGGCTCCTGGAACTATCCGTGGAGATTTCTGTTGCCACACTTCTCATAATATAATCCATGCTTCAGATAGCGACGAAAGCGCAGAAAGAGAAATCGCATTGTTTTTCAAGCCGGAAGAACTTGTTGACTGGGAAGATCAGGCTGGAATTTGGTACTAATTTTTTCTATAAAGATTACAAGGCATTGCATAGGCATTTTGTCGCATTGCAGTGCCTTTTTTGTTTTTCCTTTGGGTTGATTTTTTGCATTGAGGAATTGTTTTTTCTGTAGTAATATTGGGCTAGTTGCAAATTAGGTTGAAGAGTAAAATTCAGTCAGCTTTATCAAGGAAATTTGATATGGAAATTTTTGAAGTTGGAATAATTGGAGCGGGAGCTTGGGGAACAGCTTTGGGAACTGCTATTGCGCGCGGCGGACATAAAGTTCAGCTTTGGGCAATGGAAGAGGACGTTGTTGAGTCTATAAACAATCAGCATGAAAACAAAAGGTATCTTCCGGGATATGCGCTTGAACCATCAATTACTGCAAGTTCTGACATAAAAGCTGTTGCTGCGGGAAAGCAGTTTTTGATTATGGGAAGTCCTTCTCTTTATATTGCTTCTACGATAAAAAAATTTACTGATGTTCCTAATATTGCGGACGGTTCTACAATAATCGGTGCGCTGACAAAAGGATTTGTTCCTTCTGAATCTGGAAATCCTGAATTTGTTTTGGACACAATGGAAGAAGCTCTTCCTGAATGCTATAAAAACGCGACAGTTTACATTGCGGGTCCTAGCCATGCCGAGGAGGTTGCGCTTGGAAAAATAACCGGACTCATTGCGGCGAGCCAGCATCATAGAAATGCGGTTCGTATGCGGGATCTTTTGCGTGTAAAAGGAATCATGGCTTATGCTTCTTTTGATACTATTGGTGTTCAGGTTTGCGCGGCTGCTAAAAATGTAATTGCTGTTGTTTACGGGGCAATGGATGCTCTTGCTGAAAACAGTCCGATTTTTGGAGACAATACTGAAAGTCTTTTGATGGCGGCAGGTCTTAATGAAATTCAGACGCTTGGTTTTGCAATGGGCGCAACTCATGCGGCTACATTCACTTCAATCAGTGGGGTCGGAGATCTGGATGTAACTTGCAAATCTAAATATGGACGCAACAGAAGATTCGGGCAAGACTTGATAAAAAACAGAATGATGGATCAGTTTAAAAATCTTGATGATTTGATTGCGAATGTAAAGAAAGTCGGATATTTGCCTGAAGGTGCGATTGCCTGCAAATATGTGCATAAAATCATGGAGCAGAAAAATCTTAAGCTTCCTATTTGCAATGCCTTGTACAAAGTTCTTAATAAGGAAATCAATGCGGAAGAATGTCTTAAAGAACTTTTGCTTAACAGATAGCATATTTCAAAAATGGAGTAAAAAATGCTTGAAAAAATAACAGGAACTTTCAGCGGAATAATCCGCACTTTGAGCGGAAAATCTTCAATTACAGAAAAAAACATAGAGGAAACCGTAGAGCAGATAAAAATGGCTCTTTTGGAAGCGGACGTAAATTTGCGTGTTGTCCGCCGGTTTGTAAATAGCACAATTGAAGAGGCGAAGGGAGAAAAAGTTCTAAGGGCTGTAGATCCAGGCCAGCAGTTTGTAAAAATCATTTACGACAAGCTTGTTGCGATGCTCGGCGATAAAAAAACTGACCTTGCGTTAAAAGGACCTGACACTCAATCTGTAATTCTTTTGCTTGGTCTTCAGGGCGCGGGAAAAACAACTGCGGCGCATAAACTTGCTGCTCGTTTAAAGAAGGATGGAAGGCGGCCTTTGCTTGTTGCCTGCGACTTGATTCGTCCGGCGGCGGTTGAGCAGCTTTGTGTTCTTGGCGAAAAAATCGGAGTTCCTGTTTACAAGGAAGATTCAAAAGATGCTGTAAAAGTTGCGGAGCATTCAGTTGATTTTGCAAAGAAAAACGGACTTGATACAATAATCGTGGACACAGCCGGGCGCCTTCAGATTGATGAAGAAATGATGGCGGAACTTGTTTCTATAAAAAAGAAACTTAATCCTGTGGAAACTGTTCTTGTTGCGGATTCCATGACTGGCCAGAATGCTGTTGATATTGCAAAAAGTTTTGATGAGCAGCTTGGACTGACTGGCGTTATTCTTACAAAGTTCGATTCAGATGCACGTGGCGGCGCGGCTCTTTCTTTGAAGTCGATTACGCAAAAACCGATTCTCTTTATCGGCACTGGTGAAAAAACAGAAGACTTTGAGCCTTTCCATCCGGATAGAATTGCAAGCAGAATTCTTGGAATGGGTGATGTTGTTTCGCTTGTTGAAAAAGCTCAGGAAACTGTGGATCAGGAAGCCGCTCTTAAAATGCAGAAAAAAATGCAGCGCAATGAATTTACGTTGCAGGATATGCTTGAGCAGCTTGAGCAAGTTGAAAAAATGGGAAACATAAAATCGCTTCTTGACATGATGCCAGGACTTTCTGGACAAATCAGCGAAGATCAAATCAACAAGGCTGGAATGAAGCATCAGAAAGCTATAATTCAAAGCATGACATACAAAGAGCGAATGAACCATTTGATTATTGGTCCTACCCGCCGCAAAAGAATTGCAAAAGGAAGCGGAACAAGTGTTCAGGAAGTGAACAAGCTTATAAAGCAGTTTGAAAAGACAAAACTCACAATGAAAAAACTTGCACGCAACCGTGGCGCACAGGCAAAGCTTATGCAGCAAATGGGAGCTATGGGAATGGGCGGCTCTATGCCAAATCTTCCGAAAGGCTTTAATATGCCGGGCGGATTTAAGTTCTAGTCCAGTACAATCAGAGATGCTGTTTTTCCATCTGGAGTGTAGCATTTCTGAGGGTTTCCTGAATCTGGAAAAGAATTTATTCCAGTGTAAAAAGCGTATTCATATTTTCCGGGTGGAAGCGGAATTTCAAACTGATAGACTCCCGGCGCAACTTCGCTCATCTGATAAATCCAGCTGTCCCAGTTTGTAAAGTTTCCGCCTACACGAACTTTCTGACCGGATTTTCCTTTGTAGACAAAACGGATTTTTCCGCCGCTGATTTTTTCGGTTACCTGCGGAATTTCACGCGATGCATTAAAATGTGAAAGCACAAGATTTGTTTCCCTGCTGAAAACTGTTTCATCATTGAGCGGATCAACAGTCCAAAGTCCGTCTATAATCAGTCTGTAATTTATTTCAAGAACATTTTTGGGGACTTTCAAAATATAAAAATAAATTGAATCGGCTTCTTTGTATTCCATGTCGATGAATTTTTTTATCTTGAATGAATGAATCGTTTTGAATCCTTCAAAGTCGAATGCGATTCCAATGTGGCGTGCGTTGCTTTTTGATGTGAAAATTGCATAGTCGCCTTTGAGATATGGAGAACCGACATCTTGAATTGTGTTCACAAGTTCGGCGTAGTCAAGTTCTTCGTCTGTGAGCATGGCTTTTGATTCCGCAGAAAAAAGTTCCGCAGAAGATAAAAAAAGAAAAACTGAAAAAATAGCGCAAAGTATTTTCTTCATATATGTATTTTCGGAATTTTTTATTTTAAAGTTGAATTCTATTTTCTAGCTGAAACTTTGAGGCTTTCCGCGGATTTCAATTTTCTAAACTTGGCGGATTTGTGTGCCGATATTAGACTTGAAAACATGTCGCTTTGAGGAGTATAATTTTTAACCATGCCAGGACTAAAGCAGTTGCAGCAGTTTAATTCGGATATATTGAATCTCGGTGATGAAGTAAAAATCCGGGCTGCCCGCGGAGAAAAACCAGTAACAGTAAAAATCCCCAAAGATGTCGCAGATATAGATGATTCTGAAGATTTTGTAAATGGACTTCCAGCTCTTTCAGAAGAAGATCAGGCACAAGCTGCCGCTGCCGCAGAAGAACGCAAACGTGAAGCAAACGATTTTTCTGACTTTATGGACAGCGATGATTCTGAATCTGCTTCTGAGCAAAAGTCAGCCGCAACGGAAGAAGAGTCAGTTCCTGATGTTTCAGACCTTTTGCCTTCCGCCGGAGACATGGATTTGTCCGATCTTGATTTGTCTGAATTTGAAGATAAAAAAGAACCAGAGCCTGAGCCAGAGCCTGAAAAAATCGGAATTGAAGACATGGACTTGGAGTCTCTTCTTGCATCCAGCCCGGAATCTCAAGCGCAAGACGAGCCGAAAATTTCCAATTATGAAAAAAAATCCGAGAAAAGCGAAGAATCTGTAAGTCCTGATATTTTTAATACGGATTCTTTAGACGCTGATTTTGCTCCCAAAAATTCTATTCCGGCTTCAGAGCCAGACGGAACTGCTTTTGACGAGTCTCTTTTTGATATGCCGTCTGAGAATGATTCAGCTCAGGAAAATGTTCTGCCGGATCTTGACAGCTTGAACGGCAAAAATTCTTCCGAGCCAAAATCAGAAGCTTTTGATGCGCCTCAAGAAAATATTTCAGAGCCTACCACGGAAAACGTGGAATCTAAAGCCGACGATTTTTCTGATATTGATTTGCCGGATTTTGATATGCCGCCAGACAATTCAGATTCCTTACCTGATTTTAACGAAGAGCCTTCTGTGCCGAATTTTGAGAAGCCGGAAACTGAAGAAAAGACTACAGAGCAAGCTGATTCCGCTCCAGCCGCAACTGACGGCGAACTTTTTTCCCCGGAAATGGATGTTCCAGAAGATGAACCTGTTGAAACTTTTGACACAAGCGACATAAACGACCTTGACTTTTCAAATCAGGAAGACAGCGGATTTGAGCTTGGCGGAGTTGATTCTGATGGCGATGACGAATTTCATATTCCGGGATTTTCCGACATTGCGACTGCCGACATTACAAAAAAGCCTGATGTTGCGACTGCTGATTTTTCCAACGCCGCGGAAGCCAAAGAAAATGAAAAACCGAAAAACACTTTTACAGATGCGGAGTACAAAAGATTTCATAAAAATCTTGCGACTTATCCGCTGAATGTAAGAATTGCGCTTGAGGATTTTGTTGTAAAAAACGAATTTACAGATGAAGCGATTTTTTCAGTTCTTGAAAAAGTTTTAAGAAAAGCTCCTGCACGGCAAGTCGCCTCTGAATTGGAAAAACTTCTTGATATTTCGCTTGATGTTCCTCGGGATTTTGAACGCCGTTCTGCCGCTGAATATGAAGCCTATAAAAAATCAATTGAGTATCAGCTGAAAAACAGAATAATTCCTAGCGCGATTTTTACAACTGCCGCTGCGATTCTTGTTTTCTGTATATTTACGCTTACAAACAATTTTATTTACAAGCCGGCAAGAGCGAGCACTCTTTACAAGCAAGGATATGCGCTTTTGCAGGACAGTCAATATCCGCAGTCTGAAAAAAAATTCAATCAGGCTTTGACTTATAAGCCTGTAAAAAAATGGTTTTTCCGCTTTGCCCAAGGGTACAGAAATCACAGACAATACGACCGTTCCAGAATGATGTACCGCGCGATTATTCAGCGTTATAACCATGACAAAAAAGCTGGACTTGAATGGGCAGACATGGAAACTTCCGACTTGTACAACTACGAGGAAGGCGAGCGGATTTTAAAGCGCGAAGTTCTTGATTATCACATAAATGATTCAGACGCTTTGCTTGCTTTGGGCGACTTGTATCTTGAATGGGCTTCGGACAGAAATGCTGAGAAATTTCCTTTGGCAAAAGAGCAGTATGATTTGCTCACTCAGCTTTACGGAATCAACGACCTTTATCTTTCGCGCCAGATGAGATATTTTATACGCACAGATAATTTGCGCCAAGTTCTTATGTACAAAAGTATTCTGATGGGCAAGAAAAATGCCATTTCTTCAAAGGACTTGATTGAGCTTAGCGGATATATGCTCGACAAGCGTTATGGAAAACTTCGGCCGTCAGAAGAAAATTTAAGATTTTCTATAGAAGATGTCAGAAAACTTTTGGAAACCGCACTGAAATCTGCTCCGGAAAATTCTGTTGCGCTTTACAACATGGGCCGTTATTTTGTTGAAACTAGAAGCGGACGCAATGCGGCAAAACTTCTTGAGGCTTCTATAAATTCCTTTGAAAATCAGCCAAAGAGAAACCGCAAGGACACTTACAAATACATAAACGCAGTCAGGCTGTTGGGTGAAGAAATGCGCAATCAGCGTGAATATCTTACTGCGGAAGAATTGTACGGAAAAGGAATTGAAATTTTTGAGCACGAGAGGGATTCAAGCGGATTTGAAAGCGATGAAAATGTTGGAACTTTGTATTCTGATTTGGCGGATTTGGACTATTTTATTTCCGGGGATAATGCCGCCGCTTTAAGGAATTATCAGAACGCAGTGAACAACAAGCACGACACTTCATCTGTGCGTTATAGAATTGGATATATCCAGTATCAAAATAGAAATTATCCTGCCGCTTTGGGCTCGTTTATAAAGAGTCAGGACACAAATGAAAATGACACACATCTTTTGCTTGCCCTTGCAAATACTTTGAATTTGAGCGGAGACAATTATATTGCGCGTGGATATTATGAAAGGCTTCTTTCTATTCTTGATGTTGAACGTGAAAAATATGGAGTTGTGCTTCCGCAGATTCGTGATGACCATGCCGATATTGTTGATACTTACATGAAGGCTTCCAACAATCTTGGAGTTACGCTTTCAAGAATTGCATCTGCAACAGGAGACAGCGCGCTGAATGCAAAATCGATTGTCAGCTTGCAGGAAAGTCTTAGAGCTTGGGATGCAATGACAAGAAATCAGACAACGATGATAAGGCTTGACGGTTCAAATCTTGCCGAGCAAAACATAAAATATATAACGCGCCCTGTTTCTGGATATGAACCTGAAATCTATACAGAAATTCCGCGGCTTTTAAATGGAGAGGAAGGACTGGAATAATTATGATGGCTCTTTTCTCAAAAAAATACAGCGGAATAATTTCTCGCCAGAAAATAATTGGAATTTTAAAAGAGCTTTTCAGAAAGTCAATTCATCTGTGCAGTGCATTTGTTCCGTGTTTTCTTTGGATTGCATACAAGCCGACTATCGCTTGTCTTTTTGCGCTGGTTGTTTTTTATTCCGCCGCGGAAATTTTGCGTTTGAATGGAAAGGAAGTTTTTTTAATTTCCGCCGTAACAGAAGCCGCCGCTAGAAAACGCGATGAAAATAAATTCGTTCTAGGTCCTGTAACGCTGGTTTTGGGAATTATTTTGAGCGCAATTTTATGGGAAAAACTTCCTGCCGCAATTGGAATTTACGCTCTCGCCTTTGGAGACGGACTTGCAAGTCTTGCAGGAAAACTTTTTGGAAGAATTCAGATTCCATTTACAGAAGGAAAAACTGTCGCAGGAAGCCTCACTTGTTTTTCTGCGATTTTCATTTCTTGCTATTTGGCTTGCTTTTTTATGTTTCAAGGACAGACGGATATAACAAAGGTTTCGCTCATAATTGCAGGAGCTGGAATGCTTATTGAAATTCTTCCGCTAAAGGATTTTGACAATCTTTTTATTCCGATTTTGCTCGGCGGATTAGCTCAATATTTGCTTTGCTAGTTCCAGGTGTTTTCCAAATAGTGAACGGTCTTTAAATAAAGAACGCATCCTGAAGCATAAAGAATAATCGCAATGAAAAATTCAAGCCAGCAGTCTGTGTTGCATAAAAGTCCGTAGCCTGTCGCAAGAATTACAATGCCCAATGCCTTTATGTAAATCCCATTTATTCCTTTTGTATAAGCTTCTGCCAAAACTGAAAAGATTGTTACTACAACAATAAAAACTCTTATGACCGCAAAAAATTTTCTAAAACCCCAAAGAACTGTGCATGTCGAAGTTGTTATTGTCGTATCCATCGGGTAAAAAAATCCGAATGCGCAAGTTGAAGCAAGCAAAATAAAAATGTTCCGTTCTGCATTTTGAAGTTCTTCCGCGGAAGAAAAAACTGTCGCAAAGAAAAGACTCATCGGCGCAAGAAATCTTCCGGCTGCAACAATCCGTCCAATGTAAATTAAAAAAAGCGAATTTGTTTTCCAAAATCCAAAAAGAGGCAAAAGAATTCTCGCGCTTTCTGTAACGCAGCTGATTATAAATCCGGAAAAAAATAAAATTTCAAGTGAAGGCGTTTTTTCAAATCCTTTAAAAATTGCGATTGAAAGTGCTGGAGCTGAAAGACTGAATGCAATTATTGCCGCCAATGATGAATTAAAATTGTACGGGCACAATCCGCCTTTTGGAATAAGAACGAACGGTCGCATCGGATTTATCGGCGGAACTATTGATTTTGCCGCCGCCGCAATGCAAAGAACTGTAATGTTGAACAAAAAAATTATCGCGCTGAATATAAATAGAAAAAGAAAAATTCTGTTCTTGTTTTTTAAAGTCATACCTAAAGAATACTCCAGCGGTTTCTTTTTATCAAGGGAAACAGTTTTGCTTTTCCGCGGAATTCTTTCCTAAAGATTTATTTTTTCTTGCCGAAAATTTATCTGTGGGAACTTCCAGTATTTTCTTGCGAAGTTTTTTCCGGGAGGAATAAAATGAAAAAGATTTTAGTTTGCGCATTTTCTGTTTTTTTTGCTGTGTGCAGTTCATTTGCAGGAGATGCCGCTTCTTTTGACGATATAGGTTTTTCTGAAGACGGAAAATATTATCTTTTTGGCCAGTACGGAAAAACTGATAAAACTTATGAGCCTTGGGCGGAAATTTACACGGTTGATGTTGCTGCAAATGATTTTGTAAAAGGTGAAGTTTTCAAGTCAAGAGATTCTTCCTTGGATATTTCAGGAAAAAACGCTTACGAAAATTTAAAGGCAAAATGCAACTGGAAAATTTCAAAGTACAATGCAAAGCCAGCCGGAGTCGGAACACTTTTGTATTTGCGCGAGTCAGAAACAAAATCTCCTACAGAAGAAATTGTGTTCAAGGATTTTGAAGGAATATCTGACGTTTCCGGAATTCTTTATCACGTGCGCCTTGTTCCGTCTTTTAATGGAAGCGGAAAAAATTGCCGTTCAAAATTTTTTATCGAAGTTCTGAAAAAAGATTCTTCAGGAAACACAGTTTCTTCTTTTGCTGTTGGAACTCCTGACTTTGAGCGTAAGGGAATCATTGCGTATCAGATTGAAAGAATTTTTGCAGACAAATCGGGAAAAAGCCTTGTGTTTGTTGTAAAGAAAACTCTTGAAGATGAAACAGGAACTTCAATCAGATACATGGTTGAAACTTACCGCATAAAATAATTTTCCTTATTACATAAGCCTCCTTTGTTTTTGGCCTTCTGTTTTTCAGAAGGTCGTTTTTTTTTCATTGTAGCAAACCTGCAAAAATGCTAAACTTTTTAAAAATTGAACAGAGGAAGTCAAAATGATAAAGAGAAACAAAAATTACACAAATCTTGCGAAGGGTTATCTTTTCCCTGAAATTGCAAAAAGACGAAAGGCGTTTCAGGCTCAGCATCCAGAAGCAAAAATAATCAGCCTTGGAATTGGAAACACAACAGAACCGCTTGCTCCTCATATTGTTGAAGAAATGAAAAATTTTGTGGAAGCTCTTGGCACAAAAGAAGGCTATGAAGGCTATCAGGATGACAGCGCGGGAATGCCAAAACTTCGTGAGCGCATTTCAAAGGCAATTTACAATGGCGAAATCAAGCCAAGTGAAATTTTTGTTTCGGACGGAGCAAAGTGCGACCTTGGACGGCTTCAGGCAATGTTTGGCGCGGATGTGAATGTTGCAGTTCAAGATCCTTCTTATCCGGTTTATGTTGACGGAACTGTAATGGCTGGTGCCGGCGGAAAAGAGCCTGTTACAGAAAACGGATTCAAGGACATAACTTATATGCCGTGTCTTCCTGAAAACGGATTTTTCCCGGATTTGTCTGTTGTAAAAAAAGACAGCCTGATTTATATATGCTCGCCGAACAATCCTACCGGCGCAGTTGCAACAAAAGAAAATCTTTTTGAACTTGTGAATTTTGCAAAAGCAAACGGATGTGTTGTTCTTTTTGATGCGGCTTATTCAGCGTTTATACGTGATGAAAATCTTCCTAAGTCAATTTATGAAATTGAAGGCGCAAAGGACTGTGCAATTGAAATGCAGTCGTTTTCAAAGCCGGCAGGATTCACAGGAGTCCGCCTTGGATGGTGCGTAGTTCCAGAGAATTTAAAATTTGATGACGGCTCAAAAATTGCAGACGCTTGGGCGCGCATAACAAACACTGCATTTAACGGAGCAAGCAATATTGCACAGGCTGGAGGATTTGCCGCATTGGATGAAACTGGCCTTAAAGAAATGCAGGAAACGATAAGCTATTATCTTGAAAACGCCGCATTGATTCGTTCTGCTTTGGAAAGTGAAAATTTCAAGGTGATGGGCGTTGAAGTTTATTCTGGCGGAAACGCTCCTTATGTCTGGGCGAAATTTCCGGGAAAGAAAAGCTGGGACGTGTTCGATCAGATTCTTAGCCAGTGCAATGTAGTTGTAACTCCGGGCGCAGGATTCGGACCGAGCGGCGAAAGCTTTATCCGCTTCAGTTCATTCGGACACCGTGAAAATATCCAAGAAGCTTGCGAAAGACTAAAGTTATTTAAAATGTAGCTAAAAAAATCTGCTGCGTTTTATGTGGCAGGTTTTGCAAAAGTTGAATCCGCATATTTTTTTTCGAGGTAAAAATGCTATCTGAACGATTAGAAAATCTTCATCCTTATGTTCCCGGCGAGCAGCCAAAGGACAGAATTTATATAAAGCTGAACGCAAATGAAAATCCTTTTCCGCCAAGCAAAAATGTTGCAAAAGCTATAAAAAAATCCGTGTCTTGCCACCGTGAAAAACTCAGGCTTTATCCAGACCCGGATTCTGTTGAGCTTAGAACTGCGATTGCCGATATGCTGAATTCCACGGGCGGAGTTCTTTGCAATTCCCAGAGCGCAAAAAAAGAACTTGGATTTAAAATAACTCCGCAAATGATTTTCTGCGGAAACGGAAGTGATGAGGTTCTTTCTTTTGTTTTTTATACATTTTTTGGCAGCAGATGTCCGCTTGTTCTTCCTGAGTTCACTTACAGTTTTTATCCTGTTTACTGCGGATTCTATAACATTCAGATGAAAAAAATTCCGCTCAAAAATGACTGGGGCTTGGACACAGATAAAATGCTTTCCGAGTCTGAAAAAAACAACAGCCCGATAATTTTTGCAAATCCAAATGCTCCAACAGGAATTGCCTTGAAGCGCGCGGAAGTTGAATCTTTCCTGAAAAAAATTCCTTCGGACAGAATTCTTGTTGTGGACGAAGCCTATGCTGATTTCGGCGAGGAAAGCTGCCTTTCACTTTTAAAGGATTACAAAAATCTTGTCATTGTGCGCACGTTCAGCAAAAGTTTTTCGCTCGCCGGAATGAGGCTTGGTTTTTCCGTTGCTAACCCAGAACTTATAAATTCAATTTTTACAGTAAAAAATTCATTCAATCATTTTCCAGTTGATTTTCTTGCGCAGACAGCAGGAAAAGCCGCTTGTGAAAATTATTCTTACTATGAAGAAAACGCAAAAAAAATTGTGAACGAAAGAAATCTTCTCACTGAATTTTTGCGCTCAAAAAATTGGTTTGTGATTGAGAGCAAGACAAATTTTATTTTTGCAAAAAAAGACGGAATGGGCGGAACTTCAATTTACGAAGCTGTAAAAAAAGCCGGAATTCTTATCCGCCACTTTGACACGCCGGGCATCGATGATTTTGTTCGCATAACGATTGGAACGAAAAATCAGATGGACAGGCTGAAAAAAGTTCTTGCTGAAATTTAAACTTAAATTGTTCGGAGGCATTAAAATGAAATTTTTAGTAATATCAGATTTACACGGAAATTTGGAAGTTCTTGATAAAATGAATGAAGTTTTCAAGCAGGCGGACGGCGTTATTTTTGCAGGCGACTTTGCAAAATTCGGCAATGAGGAAACAGGGCTTCCAGCTCTTGAAAAACTTTGTTCCAGACACGATACAATTTTTTCTGTAATCGGAAACTGCGACAATCCTTCGTTTATTGAGGAAATTGAAAAGCGTGACATTTCCGTAGAAAAGCAGCTTGTTATGTACGAAGGTCTTGCATTTGCAGGCAGTGGCGGCGGAAGCAAATTTACCGGCACAACTCCGAATGAAAAATCAGAAGAAGAACTTATGGCGGACTTTAAAATTATTACGGAACAAGGCGAGCAGGAATGGAACAACTTAATTGCGGTCAGCCACAATCCTCCAAAGAACACAGACTGCGATAAAATTTCAGGAGGCATTCATGTTGGAAGTGAGCTTTTTACGCAGTTCATTGAGCAGTACAAGCCTCTTGCAGTTGTTACAGGACACATTCACGAAAGCGCAGGAATCTGTAAAGTTGGAGTTACAACTGTCATAAATCCAGGACCGCTTCTTGAAGAAAAATATGCCTGGCTTGAAGTTGTAAAAGAAAACGGCGGATGGAAAGTTGTTTCCGCTGAATTAAAGTCGCTTTAAAATTTCAGGTTGAAAAAAATCCGCATTGAAACTTGTTTTGTTTTCTATATAATTTCAGTGTGGACAAAAAATATTATTCAGATGAAAATTCTGCTGAGCTAATTGATTCCGCTTTTTATTACGACGGAAATGATCTTGGCTTAACACTTAACGGAACTTCTGCGTCTTTTAAATGCTGGGCGCCGACTGCAAGCAATGTGCGTCTTTTGCTGTTTAAAGATTCAGCTGCAAAAAAAATATGCGCCATAAAGCAAATGGAACGCAAGGAAAAAGGCGTCTGGTTTTTTAGCGGCTCTTATGAAGGCTGCTCTTACTATCAGTATGAAATTTCTTTTGGCACGGAAGTTTTCAAAGTTGCTGACATTTGGCACACAGTCGCTGCTCCAGATTCTGTTGCATCGCAAATCGCAGTCATAGAAAAATCAGAATATAAAAATCCATTTAAAGAAACTGATTATTCAAAAGCTGTAATTTATGAAATGCACATACGGGACTGGAGCCGCGCTGTAAATCCTGCTTCAACTGGAAAATTTCTTGAAGTTGCTGACAAAAAAATAATTTCACATTTAAAAGAACTTGGCGTAACTCATGTTCAGATTCTTCCGATGTTTGATTACGCGCAAAAAAATTCAGACCTTTCATACAACTGGGGATACAATCCTTTTCACTACAATGTTCCAGAAGGCCGCTATGTTTCTCAAGACTATACTGATGGAACTCAGGCTGTAAAAGAAATGAGGCGAATGGTAAACTCGTTTCATGATGCGGGAATCGCCGTGATAATGGATGTTGTTTACAATCACACTGACGGCACGGGAAATAGTTCGCTTTATGATATGACAGTTCCCAAATATTTTTACAGGCTTAATTTTGAATGCGGATATTCCAACGGTTCAGGCTGCGGAAACGAAATAGCCACAAATCATAAAATGGTAAAAAAATATGTGCTCGATTCTCTCAAGCACTGGATGAAAGATTTCCATATAAACGGATTTCGCTTTGACCTTATGGGGGTCCAGGAGCAGGAAACTATGTCGGAAATTTTCTGCGAACTGAAAAAAATCGATCCGTACGTAATGCTTTACGGAGAGCCTTGGACTGGCGGAGAATGCGCTGTAAAAAACGGATGCTCAGGTTCTGTTGCTTGCGGAAAAAATTGTGGAGTCGGCGCGTTCAATGACGATTTTAGAGACGCAATAAAAGGAAGCGAATTCGGTGGATTTGCAAAAGGCCAAGTTCAGGGAATTTTTTGCGATTCAGAAATTGAAAAAGGACTTCTTGGTGCGACTGGAAAAAACAACAGAAATCCAAGCGGCATTCCAAGCCTTTCAATTAATTACGTAGAATGTCATGACAATTACACTTTGTTTGACAAGCTTGCAATTTCGTATCTTGGAAAAACTTCGTATTCAGGAAATCTTTTTGAGACAATCGGAAATGTCGGGCTTGAAAAAGTGAAAAGGCAGGGCATTCTTGCGGCGGCGTATATTATTCTTGCGCAGGGAACACCTTTTATAAACGGTGGTCAGGAATTTCTTCGCACAAAGCAAGGAGATGAAAACAGCTACATTTCAAGTGATGAAATAAATCAAATCAACTTGGACTTTAAAACGCGTTATTCTGATGTCTTTAACGCATATAAAGGACTGATTGCTTTCCGCAGGGAAAACGCTGATTCGTTTGGCTCAAAAACTGATTGTTCTGCAATGACAATTTTTCCGGGGCTCACAAAGTACACAGTCGGAAACTTTTGCATATATTTTAACGCTACGGATTCTTCTGCAAAAATAGATTTTGCCGGATTCACAAATTCCATAGAAGTTTTAAGCGGAAAACCAGAGCAAAAAAAAAGTGTTCCACATACTGTGGATGCTAAAAGTTTTGTGATTTTAAAGAAACCAGATTGATAACCTGTTAAAAAATTACAGAAGGTGTCATAAATAAAAAAAGAAATCGTGCCGATGCGCAAAAGTTTGTGATCGTCAACAATGTAAAATGTTTTTGCCATTTTTTAAACCTCCACCGTTATATGCGTTCCAAAATCCGGGGCAGAAGAAAACGTCACTTTTCCATTAAGAAGCTTTACCCTCTCACAAATATTGCGGACTCCAAAATGGGATTCCTTGGACTTTTCAAAAATGGCGGAGTTTATCTCTTTTACAAGCTCCTCGTCCATTCCGCAGCCGTCGTCAGAAATTATGATTTTAAGATGGCTTCGTGGATTTTTTGCGGTCATCGCTCGTGCCGAAATGGCCTTTGACAATGCCGCTTTTTGCCTGGCGGGTTCAACAGGCTCAGCCGACAATGGGTTTCTCTTAAAAAACACCGTAACTTCTTTTGCGCCCGCATGATTTTTTATATTCTGCAGCGCTTCCTGCACAATCCGGTAAATATTCAAAAGCTCGTCGGCATTCAAGCAAGAAAAATCAACATCGTTTTCCGCAATCAGACGGAATTGAAAAGATTCGCCAAAAATCTTTTGTGCAAAAACATTCACCAAAGAAAGCAGATTGTCTTTTGTAATGCTCGGCGGAGTCAGGTTGTAGCAAAGATTTCTGATGTTCTCGATATTTTGATTTTGCGTTTCAATAATTTTAGCCGCCGTGTCTTTATCAGAAATATTTTCTGCAAGAAGAGAAACATACCGCAAATTCTGCGCAACGCTATCGTGAAGCTCACGGCTGATTCTTTTCCGCTCAGCTTCCTGAATCAAAATCGAATGTTTCAAAAAGACTTGCGAACTGTAAAGCATTTTATCTTTTTCAAGCCCTTCTTTTATGTTCAAAACGACAAGAATCGCTCCGCCAATCAAAATCGTAAGCGTAAAATAAATGAAGAATACGTACAGTTTTTGGTGCGTTTCTTTAAGAGATTCGTTTTTGTTTTCAAGAAAATTCATAAAAACCTTGTCCATTTCGTGAACGGCAAGCAAAATCTCTTCTTTATGATTTTCTTTTTCCAATATTAGCGGCTGTAAGCCTTCTGCAAGGGAAATGCATAACGCAATCTGATTCTGCACCGACTCTTTTAATGCCTTGTCGTTATTAAAAGTTTTAGTGTCAAAGCGCTTAAGCGTGTCGATAAAATACACAAGCGAAGAAGAGTCCTTCTTTTCGCAAAATTCGTTATAGGAGTCGCAGATTACATCCGTGTCGCAAATTTTATCTGGAGCTTTTTGCGTGCAAGAAACGAGAAGTATGGTAACTGAAAACAGCAAAAGGAATTTTTTCATATTTTCCATATCGAATCAAAGTCAGCATACTGCCGCCGATTTTTACCTCTCCCCGTATATAATTCTACTATACAACTTGCTGATTCCAAAGCCCAAAAAAGTCGTAACCACTCTGTCTAAAATGGTAACTGGAATGCGGCCTATAATTGAGGAGGTAAGTAAATCCATATATTCGCCGTTGAAAGCAAAAATAAATATGTTGAAATTCCATTCTATTTGGAACAAGCAATTCGCAAAATAATAATTTATAAAGCCCGAAACAACACTGCACGAAAGCCCGGCGACAACCGAAGCGGTAAGAATGTACAGAAAAGTCAGGTTCAAGCCCTTATTGAGATTTTCCTTTTTGCGGATAAAAAGCCAGGTTACAAGAATAATCGTAAATGCAGAAAGCGTGTACAAGAAAACAAAATCAGTTTTTCCGTAGAGGATTTTAAGCTTTATGCAGGTAAAAGAAATGAACAGAATATATTCAATAAGAGAGGCAATCGGCCCGAACAGAAACAGGGCGGCAATCATAAAAATGGTGTCAAAGAAAAACGGCGATTTTAAGACGTCCTGAAAAAAATAAGCCACAAGAAAATCGCACACACTAAAAATGAAGATTGTGAGTGCAACAATAAAAAAATGCTTTTTGTCGAATTTTACAGTGTTTTCATTCATCAGTTTCAAAGTATAGCAAATTGCAGCGATTTGGTTCAGTGCGTTTTACACACTGGCAATACGTCTGGTCAAGGTATGGTTACGCTCAAGACCTTGACTAGAGTTTTTTAAGATTTGTATAAACCCTAAAAAAAATCCACGCAAGGCTTGCTTGCGTGGAAAAAAAATATACGCGAAATAAGTTATTTTCGTGTGTATTTGTTGCCTTCGTCATCAGTGAGCGTTGTACCACTGATTGTGCATTCTCTCGTTTCAACTTTGCTTGAATCAAGAGCTACGAGCGGACAGTTTGAATTGGTGATTTTTAATGATTTTTGACCAGACATCACTGCTCCCATCATAAGTTTCCCCATTTTTTCTTTATCAACTTGGCTTACAGATGTACAAACTACAGAGCCATCTTTTGTCGGATCTCCTGTATAAGTACCCTTCTGAACATCTAAATCCATAATACCAGCTACACCAAAATTAGTTTCCTCATAATAGATATGAACGGCATAGGTGTTACCGCTGTAAAAACTAATGGTTTCAGTTTCACCATCAGAATTTTCTCTAGAGAATGCAACAAGAGCAGATCCTGAGCCACCGTCATCATCATCAGCACAAGATGCGAATCCAAATCCAAGTGCTGCGACCGCCGCAAACACTGCCAATGTTTATAAAAATTTTTTCATAAAATAAACCCCTTAAAAAGTTTATATAGCAGTATTTTACAGAGAGCAAAGCGGGCGCAAAAGTGCGTTTTACGCACTGAAATCTGCTATGCTGCCAAAATCTTTTCTATTAATAGGTCAAAATTTGAGTTTTGCAACAGATGAATTAAATAGCAAGAACCACTTCTGCGCGTCTTCAGTAAGATGAAGCAAAAAGGCAGAAATGCTGTAAAAGAAATGTCTGAACTATAATGTAATCAGACTGCCTTCAGTCATGGCATTTCTGCGTTGTTTTGAGTGTGGTGATTCAAAACTTTACGGAGGATGCTTTTTTAAATTCAAAATCCAACCTATTATATCTACCCCCCCGGAAAATTGTCAGTGTTTTTTGATAACACTCAGCACGGCGAATTGATGCGCTTTTTGTTGTGGCTTATTCAGTTTTTATATTAATTAGCTTGAAATTTGAGTTTTAAATAAGTCGGGGGCTGAAAAAGTTTTGATAGAAGGTCAGGCCGGAGCTTAGCATATAAGCAACTATGCTATAGAAAAAATAGCGGAACATTCCTGGAATACTTCTAGTCTTGTGGTATTCAAGCTGAAAATTGTTTTTCAACGTTCCCCCGGCCGTAAACTGTTTACAGCCGGAGCTGGACTTATAAAATTATCTTGGACAGTAGTGAAAAAAAATATAAAAAAAAGCGGTTTCAAGGTGTTGACACATCCGTGTGATATGC
>OJAW01000703.1_pt1 | contig 22278 bp, 27 predicted proteins | sample 1589151 | NCBI WGS metagenome assembly OJAW01 (sample SAMN03283290) | human gut metagenome | biome: human-associated habitat; material: feces | host: Homo sapiens | place: Peru | collected 2012
TCCTGAAAACAAAAGTTCAAAGGAACCAAAAAGGGAGATACCGGAAGGCTCTCTTTTTGGTTCCTTTGTTTGGAAATCCAATCATACTTTTAATTTGCAGTACATTCCCTTTATTTACTCATCGGATATGCCATTTTGTATGACAACATGATTATTCTACCGTGCTTTAATTCCATACATCAAGGGAGGCGCTTGTTATTGTCCTTTTTTAACGGGCTTATTCACTTATTTTATTTTTAAAGGAAAAATAATGACAAATAAGAAGAGAAAAATTAGTATAATCGGGTCAACCGGTTCAATCGGGACTCAGGCGTTGGAAGTTATCGAAAAACTTCAAGATAAATTTGAGATTATCGCCCTTGCAGGCGGTCGTAATGTAGAATTGTTAAAAAAACAGGCAGAAAAATTTAAGCCAAAATATATTTGTCATAACGCTCCTTGCGATTGTAATGACAAAAACGGCGATTACGAAGTTCTCCACGGTTCAGAAGGACTTGAAGAAATTTGTTCTAACAAAGAAAATGACATTATTTTAGTTGCTTGCTCAGGCAAAATCGGGTTAAGACCGACTTTGACAGCTATTAGAAACGGAATCGATATTGCTCTTGCAAATAAGGAAACACTTGTTATGGCAGGTGATATTGTGATGCCTTTGGCTAAAAAATACGGAGTTAAAATTATTCCTGTTGATAGTGAACATTGTGCAATTCATCAATGTATAAAAAACATTGCAGATGTTTCAAAATTAATTATCACAGCTTCAGGCGGGCCATTTTTAAGAAAAACAACAGAAGATATGGCAAACGCTACTGTTGCACAAGCACTGGCACATCCTCGTTGGAATATGGGGAAAAAAATTACAGTCGATAGTGCAACCTTGATGAATAAAGGTTTGGAAGTCATTGAGGCACACCATTTATTTAGTATGGATTACGAGGATATTGAAGTTGTTGTGCATCCTCAAAGTATTGTACATTCTGCAATTGAGTACGTTGACGGAAGTGTAATTGCACAATTAGGGTTGCCTAGTATGCATATTCCTATTCAATATGCTATAACTTATCCGGAACGTTTTGAGGGAATTAAGTCTAAAAGTTTTAGTTTTTCTGAAATTGCAAGGCTTGATTTTGAGAAACCGGATTATGAAAAATTTAGAGCATTAAATTTGGCTTATAATGCAGGAAAAGTGGGGGGTACTGCTACAGCTTGCCTTAATGCGGCTAATGAAGAAGCTGTTTTTGAGTTTTTGGATGGCAAAATTAAATTGAATGACATAATTACAGCAGTAGAAAAAATGATGGATACACATAAAGTTATCCAAAATCCTACATTAGACGAGATTTTTGAAGTTGATAAAGAAATTAGATTAAAAACAAAAGAGCTTTTTTGTTCGTGTAAGTAGTTTCTGTCAGACATTGCCTAACCTACAACGACAATAACTATTCATCTAATTGGCGAGAAAAAATCCAGTAAATTAAGCCTATAAATGGACAAATAAATATGCCGGCAGTAGCTAATCCATTTATTCTAGTTGTTGCCATTGTATATGGCTGCCCTGCGAGATGGTAAAGAACAATTGAAGCAATAATTCCTAAAATTGTATAAATAATTAATTCTTTAGATGATTTTTTCATAAATAATATTGAAGATAAACTAATGATGAATAAATTTTATAATATATTTTTAAAATATGTAAAAGATGAAGATATAATTAATATGATGAAAAGGGCAATAAGTGAAAAATCTATAAATGATATTTTAAATGTTTTATGTAAAATTGATTATTTATCACTTAGAAATATATATGTTTATATAGAAAAAATAAATATCACTAAAGAGGAAAAGAGAATTTTAAAAAGTGACAATTAATTTTGTCATTTTTAATTGCAAAAGAAAATAAATGTGATAAACTTATTATAGTAGGTGAGTTATGAAAAATAAAAAAGGATTTACTTTAGTAGAACTTCTTAGTGTAATAGTACTTTTAGGTCTAATTATAACAATAGGATTATTTTCTATTGGTTCAATAAGAAAAACTATATTAGATAGACAATATAAAAATCTTAAAACTGAGATAGAACTTGCCGCTGAAAAGTACTATCAAGATACTGAAAGTACCTCTTTTTATGTGCAGACATTAATAGATGAAGGTTATATAAAAGCGGATAATTCATCGTTAAATATGTATAGTCCAGTTGATTCAAATATAATGAATTGTTACACGATAAATGTTGTTGATGAGAAAGCAACTCTTGATGATAAAAAGAAAAATAAGGAATGTAATGAAGAAATTGCTGGTAACTATGAACTTAAAATTGTGCGTGAAAATAATAAAACCTCTGATAAATGGTATAAAGAAAGTGAAGAATTATCTGCGGTAAAAAGTGATAACTCAGAAGATGATTCTTTAATATATACATGGACAACTGATTTAAATCCAAATACTATTTGGTATAAAAGAAAGTTTGATTTAAAAAATCTTTTAAGTGAAAAAGGTGGAGTAATTAATGATGTATTTTATGTTCAAGCTAATTCAGGAGATAAATCATATAGGAGTGCTGGTAAAAGAATAAAAATAGATACGATAAAGCCAATAATTGATAGTGCAGATGCTGGAGAACAAAATGATTGGGTTAAACAAAGAGATGTAACGATAAAGGCACATGACGTAGGTGCTGGTATAGTGGGATATTTATTTTCGGATAAAGCAGATTGCTCCGGCAATTTTGAAAAGTTAACAAAACCTCAAAATGAATTTACTTTAAAAAGAACTTTTAAATCAAATGGAGAATACTATTTTTGTTTAATAGATGATGCAGGTAATAAAGCAGTAAGTGAACAGATTGTAATTCAAAAAGTTGATAGTATACCTCCAAAATGTTATTATAGTGGAGAAAGTACTGAATATATAAAAGGTAAAAGAGTGATAACTTATGGTTGTCAGGATGATGAAAGTGGATGCGCAACTTTAAAAGTTAGAAGTTCAACATCTTCTTGTACTTCTTCAGATTGTTCAAAATTAACTAATACTAATTCATATACAGATACCACGATAACTGACAAAATAACAAATAAGATTGGATCATTTACAATAATAGATAAAAACGGAAATAAAACTGATTGTCCAATAGTAAATAAAACAAATGAAAATTATAAAGAAAATTTAAATATTTATTTAGATAATACTAACCCAACTGTTAAAATAAATTCAATGAGTTATTCCGAAGGATATTTAACAGTAAGTGCCTCAGTAACAGACTCAAATAGTGGTGCTCAAAATGCTTATGTTGTATATAATGGTAAAACATCAAATACAGTTTCATGTAATGGTAATTGCACATTAAGTTTATATGTAGGCTCACTTGTAAGAGAAAATGTTACTTTATATGGAACAGATAAAGTAGGTAATGTTGGAAGTAATTCAAAAACAATAAATGTTTATACTGGTACCAAATCAGATTCAAAAGATTATGATACTTCATTTACGGCAAATATATCTTATTCTGGTACATATTTATATCATGAAATACAAAATAGTTTAGGAAGTGCAAGTTGTTCTTCTTCAGGTAGATGTACAATATCACCAGATTCAACATCAGAAAGATGTACTTTAACAGAATCTCCTAATACATCAGAACCTGATTATGATTCTTGTGAAGATGGAGGATATTTAAATAGATGGGGCGAGTGTGATGCAGATGATCAGTATTTTACTAATTATGGATGTACTTGTACATTTTCTAATGGAACATACAATGGAAATAATTTTCATTGCCCTCAAATAGGTTGTGATGGTAAATTTGGTAGGAGATGGACTGATGAGGAAGTTGAATATTGTTGTTCAGATTGTTTACAACATATAGAATGTGCAGATGGTGCAGATATTTGTTATAACATTGCTGCTGCTCCAAATTTTGGTGATTATTCAGAATCAAAAAAGGTTTCTGCAAAGAAAAGATGTACATATGTAACTTACGAACCAGACATGTGGTGTTCTGGAGATGAAACCTTAATCGGTAGTACATGTTATAGCTGCGATAGAGGATATTTAAGCGAAAGAACATGCAATTATAGTGCAATTTGTACAGTTTATTCTTATAGATTTAGTTATGAATATTATTCATATAGTTAGGAGACATTATGCAAAAGAAAAATAAAATATTAATAATAATTATTATATTACTAATTGTTATAGCAATTTCATTATCATTAATTTTTATATTAAATAAACGAGAAAATAATAATCAAAATATTAATAATACCGTTAAAGAAAAATTTACATTTTATAAAGAAAAAGTTTCTACTTTATTACAAAATGATAATATAATAAAACAATTATTTTATTCTAAAATAGATGTAGGAAGTGAAAATATAACTGTTGATAATGAAGAATATAGTCCTGTAAGTGATAAATATAATATTAAAACTATAGAAGAAATATATGATATGATAGATAATACTTATTCATTTGCTTTAAAAGGAGATTTAGTCGAAAATTTTAATAATTATAATAGATTCATAGATTTAAATGATAAATTATATGTAAAATTTAGAAATAAATGCTTTATAAATGATTATAATGAAAAGGAACTTTCTATAAAAGATGTTAAAGATGAGGTAATTACATATGTTTATGATAATAAAGAATATGAAGCTTATTATAAAGATGATTTATATTTACTAGGTTCATCTCCATTTACTTGCTAATTTTAATAAAAATGAGATAAATAATTTTACCTCATTTTTATATTGTCTTTTTGAAAAAAAATTATATACTTTTTATAGTGGGTGAGTTATAAGAAATAAAAAAGGGTTTACTTTATTTGTTTAGGATCACAAAATAATGTTTTAGAAAATGGAAATTGTAATGAAAATGCAATAGTAAATAGTGAAATTTCAATTGTAGGAGCAGATGGAAATAAAATAAATAAAACATGGTATAAAAATACAATCACTTTAAAAGTAAAATTTAAAGATAGTGAAAAAGATCCAAATAATCATAGTTATACATGGAAAAGTGAAAAGAATCTCAATATAATTACTGTTGAAAAAAATTATAATCTTGAGGAAACATATATAGAAAAAGGACGGGTAATCGATGATGAATTTTATGGTAACTTTAGTAAAATGACAATTAATTTTGTCATTTTTAATTGCAAAAAAAAATAAATGTGATAAACTTATTATAGTAGGTGAGTTATGAAAAATAAAAAAGGATTTACTTTAGTAGAACTTCTTAGTGTAATAGTACTTTTAGGTCTAATTATAACAATAGGATTATTTTCTATTGGTTCAATAAGAAAAACTATATTAGATAGACAATATAAAAATCTTAAAACTGAGATAGAACTTGCCGCTGAAAAGTACTATCAAGATACTGAAAGTACCTCTTTTTATGTGCAGACATTAATAGATGAAGGTTATATAAAAGCGGATAATTCATCGTTAAATATGTATAGTCCAGTTGATTCAAATATAATGAATTGTTACACGATAAATGTTGTTGATGAGAAAGCAACTCTTGATGATAAAAAGAAAAATAAGGAATGTAATGAAGAAATTGCTGGTAACTATGAACTTAAAATTGTGCGTGAAAATAATAAAACCTCTGATAAATGGTATAAAGAAAGTGAAGAATTATCTGCGGTAAAAAGTGATAACTCAGAAGATGATTCTTTAATATATACATGGACAACTGATTTAAATCCAAATACTATTTGGTATAAAAGAAAGTTTGATTTAAAAAATCTTTTAAGTGAAAAAGGTGGAGTAATTAATGATGTATTTTATGTTCAAGCTAATTCAGGAGATAAATCATATAGGAGTGCTGGTAAAAGAATAAAAATAGATACGATAAAGCCAATAATTGATAGTGCAGATGCTGGAGAACAAAATGATTGGGTTAAACAAAGAGATGTAACGATAAAGGCACATGACGTAGGTGCTGGTATAGTGGGATATTTATTTTCGGATAAAGCAGATTGCTCCGGCAATTTTGAAAAGTTAACAAAACCTCAAAATGAATTTACTTTAAAAAGAACTTTTAAATCAAATGGAGAATACTATTTTTGTTTAATAGATGATGCAGGTAATATATCTGAAAGTAGTAAAATTGTAATTCAAAAAGTTGATGGTATACCTCCAAAATGTTATTATGGTAATGAAAATACAAAATGGCAAATTGGTTCTAGAACAATTTCTTATGGTTGTCAGGATGATGAAAGTGGATGTGATAAGTTAATAGTAAATGGTAGAAATACATATACATGCGGCGGAAATAACTGTAATATTTTTACTCAAAATAAAAATTATAATGAAACATATGATAAAATTAAAATTAATGATACAAAAAAATCTATAGGTACATTTAAAATTATTGATAAAAATGGAAATGAAACAACTTGTCCTGATAGTAACAAACAATATCTTAATTTATTTTTGGATAATACAAAACCTACGATTAGAATTAACTCAATGTCTTATTCAAATGGATATTTAAATGTAAATGTTTCTGTAAGTGATAATGAAAGTGGTGCTAATGTTGCATACATAACATTTAAGGGTAATACTTCTTCCACAGTAAGTTGCAAAGGAACTTGTAATGTAAGTTTATATATTGGTTCAATTACATCGGGAACTGTATATGCATATGGTAAAGATGTGGTTGGTAATATAAATAATGCTACAAAAAACATTAATAATTATTCAAGTTATAATGAAGGTGAAAGAGGTTCTTCGAGTTCCTTCTCACAAAATTTAAGTATTAGTGGCACAACATTATATTATAATGCCTCTGCTTCAGTTGGAAGTGTTTCATGTTATTCTTCGGGTAGTTGTACAGTTACTCCAGAAACTACAACAACTTCATGTACACTCGAGGAAAGTCCTAATACAACAGAAGCTTATTATGATGACTGTGAAGATGGTGGATATTTAAATGGTCGTGGAATGTGTGATGCGAGAGATCAAGATTACACAAATGATTCAGGTTACTGCTATTTTAGTAATGGTAATTATAGTGGTGATGACTTTGATTTTGAATATCAATGTGATTGTTCATGTACCTTTGGAAATAGATGGTATGATGGTTATGTTGAATATTGCTGTAATGATTGTTCTCAATATGTAAGTTGCTCAAATAGTGGTAATGTTTGCTATAATATAGCGGGTGTAAGTAATTTTGGTAATTATACTGGCTATAAAGGTATTACTGCATACAAAACATGTTATTATGATTCTTATGAACCATATTCATATTGTCCTTACGGATATGAACAAAGTGGAAGTGATTGTTATAGTTGTGATCGAGGTTATCTAAATTACAGAAATCTTTGTGTTTATACTGGTACATGTACTACTTATAGATATTATTATTCTTACAACTATTATACATATAATTAAAAGGAGATTTAATGAAAAATAAAAAAAATATTATATTACTTTCAATTATTATAATTATAATTGTGGTTATTAGTGTAATAACATTTATATTTTTAAATAAAAAAAATGATAATACTAACAATACCTCAACTTCAAAGGATAAGTTTGCTACTTATTATTCAAAAGTTTCTAATGTTTTAAAGGAAGATAATATTTTAAAACAATTATTTTACTCAAATCCTGATATAACCGAGGAATTAGTTACTTTTGAAAATAAAACATATTATGGCTTATCAGATAAATATAATATAAAAGATGTTAGTGAAATTTATACTAAAATTAATAAAACTTATACAATAAATTATAAAAAGGAATTATTTAATGATATAAATAATTATAATTCTTTTGTTAATTATAATAATAAGGTTTATATTAATATTAAAAAGAAATGTTTTATTGAAAATTATGATGAAAAATTATTATCAATTAAAAATGTCGAGAATGAAAATATTACTTATATATACGATAAAAAAGAATATGTAGTATCATTTTGGGACGATATCTATTTAATAGATTCCTCTCCATTTAGTTGTTAAAAATTTACAAAGGAATAGCAATATAGTTTATTCCTTTTTTTATAATATTTTTTTGAAAAATTCATCAAATTTGTTATGCTTATTATAGTAGGTGAGTTATGAGAAATAAAAAAAGCTTTACTTTAGTGGAAGCTATTAGTGCAATTGTAATTTTATCTATAATAATTACTTTGGGTGTTTTTTCCATTACTAAAGTACGTTCCAATATTTTAGAAAAACAATATAATAATATTAAACTAGAAATTGTAAATTTAACTAGGGTGATATAAAAATCATCCTTTTTCTTGAATAAAAATAGTAAAAAATATATAATATTATTAGAAAGAGGTATTTATGTTTAAAAGAAATAATAATAAAGAAATTGATACAGATGGATTAAATGAAATAATCTTTTTATCTAAAAAGATGCTTAGAGTATTTTATGTTTGTTTAATAGTAGCGGTAGTTCTTGGCGTTTTAATAGCAATAAAAGAACTTAAACTTTTTAATCTTATAAGCGGAGTAGTTAAAGTTATTTCACCACTTTTTATAGGTTTTATTTTAACTTGGCTATTTTATCCACTTCAGAAAAAATTAGTAGATAAAGGTATGAATAAGGCATTAAGTGCTATTTTAATATTTATTTTAGTTGCTGGCTTCATAATTTTATTTGTTTATATTTTTATACCTGTACTTTATAAACAAATTAATGATTTAATTAATATGCTCCCATCAGTTTTTTCAAACTTTACAAATTTAATATCAAAAAGTTTAGATAAAGTAGATATAAGTGGACTTGATGTAGGAACTTTAAAGAAAAGCATTATTGAATCAGGTCAAAATATGATTGTATCCATTACTACAAAACTACCTAATAGTTTAATAAGTATTGTTAAATCACTTATTTCTGCAGTTGGCATTATTGCACTTTCACTTGTTATAATGATTTATATGCTTATGGATTTTGATAATATTACTTTTTCATTTGAGAAATTCTTAAAGAAAAAAGGTGCTGATGATTATGTAAAACTTTTAAATAATATTGGTTATAATGCAAGAAAAGTAGTTAATGGAACTTTACTTGTGGCCTTTATGGTGTTTGTTTGTGATACAATAGGGTTTGCAATTGTAGGATTAAATGCTGCCGTACTTTTTGGACTTTTCTGTGGTATTACTGATTTAATTCCTTATATTGGACCATATATTGGTGGTGCTGCTGCTGTAATTGTTGGTTTTACTCAAAGTCCAATTATAGGTTTTGCTACTTTAGTAGTGGCAATAATTGTTCAACTTGTGGAAAGTTATGTACTTCAACCAGTTGTTATGAGTAAAGCAATGCAGCTTTCACCAATTACAATTATTGTGGGATTACTTTTATTTGGATATTTCTTTGGAATAGTAGGTATGATTATTGCAACACCTTGTATGTCCATAATTAAGGAAATTATTATATTTATTTCTCGAAAAAGAAAAAATACTGCTTACTAGGTGCTTGAAAGTCTTAAAATAGTATGCTATAATACTTCTAGCCCAAAAGGTATGTAATCCGCTTAAAAAATATTATTTAATGATTACAGGTAATAAAAATATATAGAAAGGAAGGAATTAAAATGGCTAATTTAGTAGACAAAATTAATGAAAAACATATTCGCAAAGACATTCCAGAATTCCGTGTTGGAGATACTGTTAGAGTTGATGTTTGGGTAAAAGAAGGAAAAAAAGAAAGAATCCAAGCTTTTGAAGGACTAGTTATTGCTAAAAAAGGTGGAAGTGTTTCAGAAACTTTTTCTGTTAGAAAAAAGAGTGGTACAGTTGCTGTAACAAGAATTTTCCCTGTTAATGCACCAACAATTGATAAAATAACAGTTATTAGAAAAGGTAAAGTTAGAAGAGCAAAACTTAACTTTATTAAAAATATGTCTAAAGAATACAAAGTTAAGGAAAGAAATTAATACTTTCCTTAATTTTATTTTTATGAAAGGAATAAAATGTTTAAAATAATTAAAGAAATACTTAGTTATGTAATTATAATAGTGGTAATAATCCTTATAAGAACTTTTATAGGTACACCGGTAAGAGTAAACGGTACAAGTATGGTTCCAACTTTAAAAGAAGGTGAAGTACTTTATTTAAATAAACTTAATAAATCTTTTGACCAAGAAGATATTGTGGTTATTGATAAAAAGGTTGAAGGTTCAGCAATTATAAAAAGAATTATAGGTGAGCCTGGAGATAAAATTAAATGCATCAATGGGATAATTTTTATAAATGATGAAAAATATGAAGATAACTTTGGAAGTGGTGAGACTTCAGATTTTGATGAAATTACTTTAGGAGATGATGAGTACTTTGTCCTTGGCGACAATCGTATTGTTTCAAAAGATTCAAGAGTTTTAGGACCGATAAAGAAAAAATATATCGAAGGAACAACTAAAATAGTTTTATTTCCTTTTTCAAAAATAGGAAAGGTTAAATAGCATTTATATGCTATTTTTTGTAGTTTATGAATAGATGTAAATGGTGTAATTTAAAAAATCAAAAGTATATTTATTATCATGATAATATATGGGGTAAGTTAAATACTAGTGATGAATATTTATATAAAATGCTTATTTTAGAAAGCTTTCAAGCAGGATTATCTTGGGAATGCATTTTAAATAAAATATCTAATTTTGAAGTGGCCTTTGATAATTTTAATATTGATAAAATAATTAATTATGATGAAAATAAAGTTAATAATCTTTTATTAAATAAGGGGATTATTCGTAATAAAAATAAAATACTTGCAAGTATAAAAAATAGTAGGATTTTTAAAAGTATAGTAAATGAATATGGTTCATTTTATAAGTATTTATGCACATTTACTAAAGATAAAATATATTATGAAAATAATTTAGTAACATCACCTCTTTCAGATGCAATAAGTAAAGATTTACAAAAAAGAGGAATGAAGTTTGTGGGAAGCACTATTATATATTCTTTTTTGCAAGCAGTGGGTATTATTTATTCTCATGAAAAAGAGTGCTTTTTATATAAATCTAATGTATAATTAAATTGAGGAGGAAATATTATGAACAGCAAAGATTATAATGTATACATTGATGAAGCAGGAGATGAGGGATTAAATAAAGGTTCAAAATACTTTATTTTAACAGCGGTAATAGTTCCCAAAAATAAAGATTTAGAAATCTCAAAAGAAGTAGATTGTATTAAGAACAATTTAGAAATTGATATAAAAAAACAATTACATTGGAATTCTATAAAAGGTTTTCCAAATAAACTTATGATTATGGAAAAAATTGGAAGTTTAGATATCAAAATTGTTAATGTAATAATAGACACAAAAAGTATTAAATTAATTCCTTCAAATAACATTTATTTATTTTTTAGTGGATATTTATTTGAGAGAATTACTTGGATTATGAAAGAAAACAATGGTAAGGCTAACATACTTATAAGTAGTCGAGGTAATTTATCTAAAAATAATTTAATTAATTATATAAATCATCATAATCATAGTAAGTTTGAAATTGATAGTTCTTTAATCAAAGATATTAAAATAATTCCAAATGAAAGAAAAAAACTTTTACAACTTGCTGATTGTTGTTGTAGTTCTTTATTTCAATCATTAAAATACAATAATAATACACATTTTGAATATATAAATAAAATTAAAAGTAATATATATTATAAAAATCATAATTATGTAAGTTATGGTCTTAAAATAGTGCCAAGTGATGCAAAAGCATTTGAATTATATAACTTAATTGATTATTTAACAAATAAAAAAAAGTGAGCTTTCCCCTGACTGAAGGATCCCACAAGGCAAGCTTGCTGGTACAAATAATGCACCCTTCAGTTACTCAGCGAACTACTAACTCACTGACATTATATTAACATAAAAAAATAAATAATGTCAATTATATGATATGAAAAACTAGCAAATATATACTAAAAAATGTATAATTAAATTGTGGAGGAAATAAAATGGCTAAAAATAAAAAATTATATAAAGTTAATGAAGGTAAAATGATTGATGGGGTATGCGCAGGTATTGCAGAGTATTTTGACGCAGATCCTACAGTTATAAGACTTTTATGGATATTATTTTGTGCAATGGGTGGAAGTGGAATTTTTGCTTACATTATTTGCATGATTGTATTTCCAAGAGAGGATGTAGAGTACATTAAAAAAAGATGAAAATGATTGAAATAAATGAAAAAAACAATTTAAAATCTTTTAAAGATTTATTAAATGATTATTTAATAAAAGGATTAGAACCAGAAATATGTTTTACTTTATATGACAAAGATTATATGATAATTCCGTTAAAAGAAAAAGTATCTTTTCAAGAAGTAGGCAATAAAGAAATATTTTTTGAAACTATTGATGCTCTTTTTAATGAAAAGTTGTTTAATGGTAAATCTTTAGAGGATGAATTTGAAAATATTGAAAAGATAGGGTGGATTTAATGAATGAAATATACAATATAAATTTATGGCAAATAGTGCTCGAAGGTCAAAATAAATTACTTCCCGAAGACACTGTATATCAAATGATAATTGGTCATAGTATTAAAGAGGATATATGTGAAATAACTATGTTTATATCGAAAGTTAATTATGAAAATATTTTAAATGGAGTTTATCATATGAGAGTTTATCCTTATGCTACAGAAAAAGTTTTATTATTTGATGAAGACAATAATTTAATTTCTTTAGTAAATGGTTTTGAAATAAATTTTGATAATTTAAATTTTTATCAAATAAATGATATTACTAAGGAAAGACAAAGATGAAAATATTATTTTTAGATATTGATGGCGTTTTAAATGATTTAGATTATATTCATAAAGTCTATCCTGAAAAATGTATATTTTCTAAAAGAAATAATATTAATAAATGTTTAAATTATAAAATGTATTTAGAATATATAAAGTTTAATTTTAATCCGGAAAACTTAAAAGTATTAAAAAAAATATGTGATATGATAGATTGTAAAATTGTTTTAATAAGTAGTTTTCGTTGTAAAGAAGTAATTGATGCATTAATAGATTTAGGATTTCCTGTTATAGGTATGACAAATTATATTAATCAAAATAGATATTTAGAAATAATAGATTATTTAGAAAACAATGATGTAGATAATTTTGTTATAATTGATGATGAAAAAGAGTATTTAAAAGGAACTGCTTTAGAAAATAATCTAGTTCAAACATCTTTATATGATGGAGGATTAAAAGACACTCATATTGAAAAAGTCATAAATATTTTAAATCAAAGGAGTCGCTTTTGAAAAAGTATGATTTACCTTATCCAAAATTTGAAAATGATAATTTAAATTATTATGTAACTATTAGTGATTATGAGGGGAAAGAGTTTAATATTAAAGAAAATAATTTATATAATGCTCTTAGTGAAGTAATAAATTATTCCTTATATTTTTCCTTTAATATAGGAAAAAAACACTGCCATGAACATGAATTTGATTATGTAATAAAAAATCTTTATTTATATCCTGAAAGTTTTAATTTAAATGATGTAGATAAAAAGTGCTATAGTAATGATGAACTTAGATATTTAAATCATTTACAAAAGTTTTTATTATTTATTGGTAGAAAAGATTCTAATAAAATAACTGATAATTTATGTAATAATGAAAGAGCAAGGCTTTTTAAAAATACTAGAAAATTATATTTTAGTGATGAAAAGTGTAAGGAGTTATTAAATGGAAAAAATATTTATTTAAATTTATATAGTAATAAAGAAAATCTTGATATTATTTTATTAAATAAAGAAGGAGATATAGTAGGACTATTAAATGCTACTTTAATTGAAAGTAAAAAAGTAAATAATTTAAAAGATAATGATATTAATTATGATTTTTATGGTTATGATAACTTTAAATCCTTTAAAGAAAGCTTACAAAATAGTTTTTTAGGAGAAACTATAAATATTTATAAAGTAATTTTAAAAGAAAAGTATTAAAAAAACTGTAGATTTTTTCTGCAGTTTTTATATGTGTCTTGAATAAGTTCCTGTTAAGTCAATTTCATTTTCAAGTGCATTTACATAATACTCTAAAAATAAATAGGATAATGATAGTTTTAATGTACATCTAAGTGCTTCATCTCTTTTGCTTGAATAAGTTGATGAATTTATGTATTCTTTATTTCCAATTAGTATCGTTTCTTTACCATTTGGGAAGTGTTTTATTTTGCTTTTATCAAAACCCGAAATATTTGCAACTCTATTGTTTGTCCTATTTGAACCTAAAAAGGCAAATACATTATTTTCTGGATCTAAAGTAAATTGATTACCTGTATAACCTCCCATTGCAAAAGAGGTTCCACTTAAAGGATGATATACTTCAGTTGCTTTGGGGTTAGGATTTTTAGAGTAACATAGCTGGCCAAAAAATTGTTTATAAGAATTTAACTCTTCGATAAATCTTCCTGTTGCATTTTTACTCATTGATTTTAAATATTTTTCACTTAAAATATCATACTTCATTAAACTAATTGCAAATTTTGCCATATTTTCACTTGTAGAAAAAAGTCCTGCATGCCCGGCAAAATCATTTGCTTGTTGTCCAAGTATTTGGGCTTTTTCATCATTAACAGTTCCCAAAGGAATATTTCTAAAAATAAATTCTCCGTTTTTATAAACAATAGTATTATCAGTGGGTGCTAAGTAAGATAAATCTTGTGGGGCTACAAAAATACTTGTTTTTTGCATATTTGCTTTATCAATTATATTTTCCTTTACAAAATCATAAAAATTTTGATTAGTTACTTTTGAAATTACCTCTTTTAAAACCATTGCACCTAAATCGGTATAAGGATTTGCAGTAGATAAAAAGTTTTCATTTATCATTATATTATAAAGTCTATTTTTACTTTCTTCATAAGAAATATCTTTTTCATCAATTCTTCCTTTTGTAATAAGAGGAGTATTAAATGTTAAAAGTGAAAGTAGAGTAACTCCTTTTAAATTGTGAAATCTTTCATCATAATATGTTACATCTTTACTTAAATCAATTATATTTTCACTAGCAAGTTTCAAAACACTTATAGATGTAAATAGTTTAGAAATACTTGCTAAATCATAAATACTATTTTCACTTGTATTAACTTGGTTTACTTTTCCAGCATTAATAACTTCTTGATAATTTTTAGTTCCATAAGAAATTGATAGGGAAGGCGCCATTTCCATTTCATAAATAAGATGATTAACAGCTTCATTTATGCCGGAAGTTTCATACATTTTTTTTCTAATTGAAGTGATATCATCATCAGGATTATTTTTTATAACTTTATAAGCACTTTGCAAAAGATTTTCATAATCTTCATAAGAATATAAATTCTTTTGTACATTTTCCACACCCTTATTTTGATTAATTAATAGGTTTGTAATAAATTCATTTTTAATATTTTCTAATGCAGTCATTATTACCTCCATTTAAAGTATATCAAAAAAATAATAAAAAATGAATAGTAAAAAATACGAAAAAGTGTTTGACTTTTAATTTTTTAAATGGTATACTTATTTTGATGCTCGAAGGGAGGAATATTGATGGAGTATTTATTTGATGATTTAAAAGGTTTACTTATTGGTGCAAAGAAAGAATGTAATAAAAGACTTAAATCTTTGGATGATATGGTAAATAATATTGTTTCTTGGGATTATACAGAAACTAGTACAATAGAAAAAATATTTGATGAACTTTTAGAAATAGGTATGCTTTGTGATGTTAAAGAAACTTATGAAAAACTATTAAACTATTTTAAAAATATTGATTATGATGGCTATGAATTTTATAAAAATGAGTATATTAGTCAATATGAAAGTGATTTAGAAGAGAGTTATTCATTATAAGAAAGGGAATTAATATGATAAAAACAAATAATAAAGGACTTTTAATAGTGGTGTCTGGGCCAAGTGGTGCAGGAAAAGATACTATATGTCAAAAACTTATAAAAGAAAATTCAAATATTTGGATGTCTGTTTCAATGACTACGAGAAAACCAAGACCACTTGAAAAAGATGGCGTTGATTATTTCTTTGTGTCCAGTGAAGAATTTGAAAATAAAATAAATGATAATACTTTTTTAGAATATGCCTCTTATAATGATAATTATTATGGGACTCCTAAAGATAAAGTAGAGGAAAAATTAAATGAAGGAAAAGATGTAATACTTGTTATTGATATAAATGGTGCAGTAAATATTAAGAAAATTATTCCATCAGCACTTTTTATTTTTATTATGCCTCCAGATATGGAAACTTTAAAAAATAGACTTATTGGTAGAAAAACAGAAAGCAAAGATAAAATAGTTAAAAGATTTATTACTGCTTATAATGAGGTTAATAATTATAAAAAATATAATTATGTTGTTGTAAATGATAAAATAGAGGATGCAGTTAATAAAGTTAAATCAATAATTCAAAGTGAGAAATGTCGTGTTGATCGTATTGAGGATATTTATTTAGGAAATAAAGAAGAGTTAATACATGAAATATTAATTGATAAAAATTTTGAAAATAACTATTGACAGTTGAATGACCATTCATATATAATTAAATAGTTGAATAGATATTCAACTAAAGGAGAAATTTAATGAAAGATAGTATGTGTGATTGTAATGTTATTCATAAAGATATTGTTGAAAAGGCTTTAAAAAATAGACCTGATGAAGTAACTCTTTTAAAACTATCAGAGGTTTTCAAATTAATAGGAGATCTTACTAGAATTAAAATTTTATGGTGTTTAGATAATAATGAAATGTGCGTATGTGATATAGCAAATGTTCTTAATATGAGTAAGTCTTTAGTATCTCATCAACTTGCAGTTCTTCGAAAAAGTGAAATAGTAAAGTCAAGAAGATCTGGTAAGGAAGTATATTATACTTTAGATGATGAACATATAAGGATATTATATGAGATAGGTATTAAACATATTAATCATAAAATCGGAGGCAGTAATGAATAAATATAGATATAAAATTAATAATTTAGATTGTGCAAATTGTGCAAGAAGAATTGAGGATAGTCTTAATAAAAATAAAGATTTTAAAAATGTTAAGGTTAATTTTAATACAATGATGATTTCTTATGAAACTGAAAAAAATATAAGTATAAGTGGTGTTAATAAATTAATTAAAAAAATTGAACCAGAGGCTTATATTAGCAAAAATGAAGAAAATGTAAAAAAAGAATATCATTTAAGTATACTTATTATTGCTATAATTATAGGTTTATTAGGATGTTATTTAAATATTTCAAAATCAATTAAATTGATTTTATTAATAATATCATATATTTTACTTTTATATAAAGTTTTTATTAATGCTTTTAAAATGATAAAAAATGGTGGAGGTATTAATGAAAATGCTTTAATTTTAATATCTTGCATTGGTGCTTTTGTTTTAGGTGAAGCTATGGAAGGTATGATGGTTATTGTTTTATATACCATTGGTAAGATTTTAGAGGAAAAAGCCTTAAATAATTCAAGAAAATCCATTAAAGATTTAATGAATATAAAAAGTATTTACGCAAATAAACAAGAGAAAGATAAAGTAAAAACTATTAATGTTGAGGATGTAAAAGTAGGTGATGTTTTAGTCGTTAGAAAAGGAGAAAAAATTCCAGTTGATGGAACTATTATAAATGGAAAAACTTATTTAGATACTTCCGCTCTTACTGGAGAAAGTGAAAATATTTTAGTTAAAAATGGTGATAAGGTACTGTCTGGGTCTATTAATAATAGTGATGTTATTACTATTAAAGCAACATCTACATTTGAAGATTCAACAGTTTCTAAAATATTAGAGTTACTAGATACTGCCACAGATAAAAAGGCTAAAACTGAAACTACTATTTCTAAAATAAGTAAAGTTTATACACCAATAATTTTAATTCTTGCTTTAATAGTGGCTATATTTTTACCACTTATAAGTAATGTTACATATTCACAAAGTATTTATAGAGCATTAACTTTTCTTGTAATATCATGTCCTTGTGCTATTGCAATATCTGTGCCACTTTCATATTTTACAGGTATTGGTGCAGCCTCAAAAAATGGAATTTTAATTAAAGGTAGTAATTTTCTTGATAATTTACAAAATACAACTGGAATTATATTTGATAAAACTGGTACTTTAACAAGTGGAACATTTACTGTTACTGATATAATAATTCAAGATAAAGATTATAATAAAAAAGATGTTATTAATTATCTTGTTATGGGAGAAACATTCTCAAATCATCCAATAGCTAAATCAATTTTAAAATTAACTGATAAAAAAATTGATACCTCAAAAGTTAAAAATTTTAAGGAAACTACTGGAAAAGGAATATCTTATGAGATTGATGATAAAAAAATTGTTATTGGTAGTAAAAAAGTATGTAAATGTGATTGGGATGGAACATTACATTTAAATATTAATGGTAAACATATTGCAACTATAGAAATTAGTGATGGTATTAAAAGTGAAACAAAAGATTCTTTACAAAAATTAAAAGAACTTAATATAAAAACATATATGTTTACTGGTGATAAAAAAGAACATGCTTTAATAATTGGTGAAAAACTTGGTATAGATGAAATATATTATGAGATGCTTCCTCATGAAAAGTTTACAAAATATGAAGAAGTAAAAAATAATGAAAAAACCCTAGTATTTGTGGGTGATGGTGTTAATGATGCACCAACATTAAAACGAGCTGATATTGGAATATCTATGGGTGGAGTAGGAACAGATAGTGCAATTGAGGCAAGTGATATAGTTCTTATGAGTGATGATCTAATGAAAATACCTCTTGCAATAAATATATCAAAATATACAAAATATATTATTAAAGAAAATCTAATATTTGCAATGGGTATTAAATTATTAATTCTATTATTAAGTATATTTGGTTATGCTAATATGTGGTTTGCTGTTTTTGCAGATACTGGCGTAACACTTCTTACAATATTAAATACACTTAGAATATTAAGAAAATATAGAAAAAGATGATATAATAAAAGAGAAAATTAAATAAAAGTAATTTTTAAGGAGGAACATGTGAAAAAAGAAAATTATGGAATATTATTAATTATACTTGGAAACTTACTTTATTTAAGTTATATATTTTTTGGAAATAAAATTAGTTCTAGTTTTAGTGAATTTTCAAGTGGTGTACTCTTAGGTCTTTCTATTGGAACTAATTTAGTGGGAATAATTATTATCTCTAAAAATATTGCTGAAAAAAGTAAAAATAGTAAATAAATATGAGCAAATATATAAAGTTATGGTTATAAAGTAGATAAAATATTATTAAAAGAAAAATAAGTTTTATTTAGTAAGATATGAGGTATTATGAAGTATATTGTTTTATTAAGAGGAATTAATATAAGTGGTAAAAATAAAATTTCAATGGAAGAACTCAAAAAATATCTAATAGAAAACAAATATCAAAGTGTTTACACTTATCTTAACAGTGGAAATATTATTTTAGAAAGTAATGAATCAAATAAAGAAGATATTGCAAAAAATATTCATAGTCTTATTAAAGAAAAATTTGATTTAGAAATACCTGTTTTTGTTATAAGTTATTTAGAGCTTGAGAACCTACTTAGTAATTCACCTTCGTGGTGGGGAACAGGTAATAAAGAAATTTATGATAATATAATCTTTATATTATCTCCAGTTCAAAGTACTGAAGTTAAAAATGTACTTGGAAATTTAAATGAAAATGTTGAACAAATTTATGAATATAAAAATTGTTTCTTTTGGTCTTATAAATTAAAAAACTATCGTAAATCAAATTGGTGGGTTAAAACATGTTCAACTTATATTAAAGATAGTATTACTATAAGAACTGCAAATACCGTAAAAAAGTTGCTAGAAATATGTAAAAAATAGATTAATTAGCATACAAGAAAACATACAAGAAAACATACAAGAAGATTGACTTAAAGTAGAAATTATTGTATAATATTTAATGTAATGTAGAGGTGATTTTAATGAAATATGTACCACCATATGAAATAACAAATGATATGTTAGTTTTAGTGTCTTCGATAATGAAAAAAATTGGAAAATTAGATAATTATAAAGATTTAGATAAGATGCCAGTCTTGAGAAAAAATAATCGAATAAGATCTATCCATTCATCCTTAGCAATTGAGGCAAATTCGTTATCATTTAATGAAGTAAAAGATGTCATTGAAGGAAAAACTGTAATTGGACCAGAAAAGGAAATTCAAGAAGTTAAAAATGCTTATGAAGCTTACTCTAAAATTAAAGAAATGAATCCATATAGCATTAATGATTTGAAAAAAATTCACGGAATTATGACATATTTAACAGTATCTGAAAGTGGAAAATTTAGATCTGGTAACGAGGGCGTATTTGATGAAAATGGAAATTGTATACATATATGTCCACCACCAGATAAAGTTAATGGGCTTATGACAATTTTATTTGATTGGCTTAAAGAAAATAAAGATAGTATTCATCCTTTAATATTATCCTCAATATTTCATTATGAGTTTGTCTTTATTCATCCTTTTAGTGATGGTAATGGTAGAACTGCAAGACTTTGGCAAAATATAATATTATCGAGTTATGAAGAAATTTTTGAATATGTTCCTATAGAAAGCCAAATAAAAAAATACCAAAATGATTATTACAAAGCTATAAACGATTCTAACCTTAATGGGAATTCAACCCAATTTATTGAGTTTATGCTAAAAATGATTGATGAAACTTTAGATAGTTTAAATAAACAAGTTAATGAGGATATTAATCATCAAAATTTATATGTAAAAAAACTTTTAGATGTTATGGAATATGGCGTTAAATATAAGACTTCTGAATTAATGGAAAAACTAGGTATGAAATCAAGAGTTTCTTTTAAAGAAAATTATTTAGATCCAGCAATTAAAAATGGATTAATTAAAATGAACTATCCAGATAATCCAACAAATAAAAATCAAACTTATTATAAATGAAAAGTAAAATAATTGGTAGTATGTTGCTACCTTTTTTAATATAATAAAACTAACATAATCAAAAGTTAATACATACTAACTTTATCATATATTAATAACATTTTTTCTTTTTAATATGACTAAAGTATGCTATACTATGAATGTATGAGTTTGATAGATTCTTTTATTAAAATCATTTGAACGCTTTAGCAACAACTATAAAAAAATGTAAAGATGCAACTTTGGTACTCTACATATGGTTAGAATTATACATTTTTAGTATATATTTGTTTGAAAAGAAAGGGTTGGTAGCAAAAATGAATAAAAAAATTAAAAAAATACTAGTGATAGTATCAATAATTATAATTATTTTAGGAATTATATTAGGTGTAGGTGTATCTAATAATATAATAAATAGTACTAATCGTAATTTATATGTTGATGGAAAAGATTTTTCAGATATAATGGAGTTAACATCGTTTATTGGTTCAAAAGTATTGGGTTTTGTAATTGTAATTTATAGTATATTGCTTGATTGCGTAATTTGGATAGTATATGGAATTATTATTTTGATATTAAAGTTGATAAGAAAAAAGTAAGTGAAAGTAATGAATGAAAAATTAAAATTTTAGATTAGGAAGTTGATAAATATGGCAAAAGATTTAATGATAAGAAGTAGTAGTGCTGAATTTCTAATATTTGAAAGACAAACACATGATAAGGGAATTCAAGTTAGATTTGAAGATGGTGATTTATGGCTAACACAGAAAGCTATTGGAGAACTTTTTAATATTGATAGAACTGTAGTTACCAAGCATATTAAAAACATATATTCTGAGCTTGAATTAAATGAAGATTCAACTACTAGGCCAGAGCCAAGTCCCGAAGTTCAAGCCGAGTCAGCCCCAACTCCCGTTGAAGATGATGAAAAGGTTGAAGATATTGAAGATGATAGAATCGTTGGAGCTGAGCCAGACCACGAAGCTAACGAAGAGGATCTATCCGACCAAGAGCTTCCCGAGTATAATTTTGCCGCTGCTCCTCCGGCCAGGGCCAATGAAGTTAAGCCACAGGCTGAGCCAGAATCGCTTAGTTTTAGTCAGGAAGGAGCCTACAGAGCCGAACTGCCGGTAGCAGCCGAAGCCCCTCACGAAGCCCCTCAACAAGTGAACGCCGAGCCTCAAGTTCAGACCTCTTCGGCAAGTGAGTTGCCACCAGAAGCCTCTATAGCTTCAGCTCAGCCTAGGGCAGACGTGCCTTTATTTGAGCCGGAGGGCAAGTTAGGCAATATGACCAGCCCTTGGAGCTACGAATGCGACTACGCTATCGATTATATTAGTGGCAG
>OJAW01000704.1_pt1 | contig 22207 bp, 19 predicted proteins | sample 1589151 | NCBI WGS metagenome assembly OJAW01 (sample SAMN03283290) | human gut metagenome | biome: human-associated habitat; material: feces | host: Homo sapiens | place: Peru | collected 2012
ATCAAAAAATGCGGCACTTCTCATTTATTTGAGATGTGTCGCATTTTTCTATTTTGGAAAACTGTCATTTATTTCGAGACAGCCTCTTTAAAATGATCAGTTATACGTACCTTATGAATACAAAAAGTAATTCAATAATAGCAACGATGATATATGTGATGGTCCAACGTTTCTTCGTTTTTTGGGATGACTGTGGTCTCATTTGGTTAGGTATTATAAACAAAAGAGTACAAACAACAATATATAACCCACCAGTAATACCATTTAGATATTTTGAACAATACAACAATAATAATATAAAACAGTATGTAGTTGCATAAGGCAGATTCTTTATAAATTTATCTTTCATGATATTTACCTTTTTCTATGATCATTGATTATAAAATATAAACAATGATTGGTTCAAAAATTACAACTATAATAGTAAAAATAAACTATCTAATCTTAGTATTTACTTGCTCCTGTGATATCTCTTTTTATTTTATATACAGCTCTATGACCGGCTCTTGTTCTATAATATTTAGTAACTTTAATTGAGAGTTTTATACCGTGTTTGGTGCTTGGAGAAGTAAAATGATTAATGAGATCTGCAGTAGCTCCAACAATACCTGCAGCCTCTCCGATGGCTGCTGCTCCTGAATAAGTAAGAATGGCGGCAGTGACATTAGCTATGGTCGCAACGTTTCCGGCTACCTTCTTAATAGAAGCATAAGATATATATTTAGTTTCTTTGCTGGAAACAGATCTGGCGGCAGATGAATTACTTGATAAATCAATACTGTTACCAGTTATTGATGATGTTAAGATCTGTGTCTTTTTATCATAAGACAATGTCTGTACTTCTTTGGTATCATTGTTGATGATATTTACATTTCTATAGTTATCATCTTCAACGATCTGAATGGTCTCATTCGAACCATCAATATGGATAGTAGACACACTATTGTCATATGCGTAAGTGATAGGGGAACTAGCACCTATGATACAGATTGTGCATAATAAAGAAATAAAATATGTTTTAATACTTTTCATAATAACCCTTCTTTCATAATTAGTTGCAACTAACTTCATTATATGCTCTATTTGAAATATGTCAATAAATAACTTATATCATTATTGATAATCTAAAGTGAAAAGTTAAATTCCACTTTAGACGGGTCAAAGTTGCGTTTAGTCTTTCATAACTTTTTAGTTAAATTTTTTTGTAGGTATATCATCTGTATACTTATGATCTTGATACAAAGAAATCTAAAAAGTTATCTGGTGGTTTAACCGCAATGAATCAGATTATTCCTATAGAGAATAATATCTATGTATTAGGCGTAGAAAAAGGTCAAAGATTACTCAAGCCTTATCGTTATAATATAGAAACAAAGAAGTTCAGTAAGATTAAGACAGAAGATGATTTGGATTTTGATCATATGGTCTATGATGTTTTCAATCATGATTTATATCTATGTGCAAGTAATCAAAAAGAAGAAGATCAGGCATTAGAAGATGCAAATGCGGGTAAGGGTAGTAAGTATATTGCACCTAATACGCATATTTATCGTTTGAAGAATAATCAACTCAAACGTATCTATTCTACAAATCGCAAGTTAGTCTATAGAATGCTTCCAATGGAAAGTGGAAATCTTGCATTTACTGAAAGTGACACCATTCCAGCTTGGAATCCTCAATATCATACATATACATTAGATACAAAAACTAATAAGAAGAAAGCAGGAATTAATCTTGATGAAATTATGGATGTAACACAGTATGCTTGTTTTAGTTCTTCTCATCAGATTATTCTTCTTGGGCGCAATAATAAACATCAAGGTATATATACATATGATATTGATTCAGGTAAAACTGAATTATTGTATGAATCTAAAAATGAATTGATTAATAGTTTTGAATTATTAGAGTAAATGAAAATACCCACAGCTGTGGGTATTTAGATAATAAAAAAATAGACCTTAGTCTATCTTCTAATCGTATGGAGCGGGTGATGGGAATCGAACCCACGTAGTCAGCTTGGAAGGCTGAAGTTCTACCATTGAACTACACCCGCATGGAATGGTGGGGAGAGACGGATTCGAACCATCGAACTCGTAGAGAACTGAGTTACAGTCAGCCGCGTTTAGCCACTTCGCTACCTCCCCACTGGTGCCGACTAGAGGAATTGAACCCCCAACCTACTGATTACAAGTCAGTTGCTCTACCAATTGAGCTAAGTCGGCGTGTGTTGCTAAATTTTAATAAAAATGGTGGAGGTTAACGGGCTCGAACCGCTGACCCTCTGCTTGTAAGGCAGATGCTCTCCCAACTGAGCTAAACCTCCAATATTCTTGGGATATACCGGCCGTTAGACCGATGCTTAAGTGTTAGTGCCATATCCCAACCAAGCACGCTCATATAATATACCAAGTGTTATGCGATTCGTCAACAGGTTTTTACATTTTTTTAACTAAATTTAATTTTTTTTATTTTTTGCCATTCTATCGCACTGTGCAATAAGAAAAGTTATAATTGAATAAGTGATAAAGGAGATATAAAAAATGGCAGAATTATTGTATCAAGGACATGGAAGTTATCGCATTGTGTCTAATGAAGGTGTAGTGATTTATGTGGATCCTTATGCAGGTGAAGGTTATGAGATGCCTGCAGATATTGTGATTGTAACGCATGAACATAGTGATCATAATCAGGTTGATCTTGTCACATTAAAAGATGATGGTGTGATTTTAAGACATGGAGATTTATTTGTGGATGGTGAATATCCTATTAAGAAGATTAAGAAAGTAATGATTGAAGGAACACCTGCAGAAAATAAGAATCATACAAGAGAAGAATGTGTTGGTTTTATTATGACTGTAGATGGTATTACATTATATGGTGCAGGAGATACAAACTATTATCCTGAAATGGAAAGCTTCAATGATTTGGATTATGCATTATTACCAGTAGATGGTATTTATAATATGAGTGCACAGGAAGCAAGTCGTTGTGCACATGTAATTGATTCTCGTTATTTCATTCCTATTCATACTTCACCTACTCAATTATATGATGAAGATATTGCGAAAAGCTTTAAATCACCTCATGCTTTATATATAAAGCCAGGTGAAAGGTTGAAATTATAGTCCAAAATGAAAAGACCACTTGATGTGGTCTTTTATGTTAGTTCTGATCGAAATATCTGTTGAATTTGACGATGAATGTTGTAATTTGATCATCACTTGTAACAGAAATATCACCATGATGAAGGTCTACTATATTCTTAGTGATTGCTAGTCCTAAGCCAGTACCACCTGTTTTAGAGTTTCGTGATGAGTCTGTACGATAAAATTTATTAAATAGAAGTGGGATATCCTCTGATGCAATAGTATCACCATGGTTGATGACTTTAACAGTTGCATATTTCTCATCACCGGATACTTCTATCTTTAAATCGGTATTATGATAGCCATACTTGAGTGCATTAGAAATAAGATTATCAAATACACGGGCTAATAACTGACCATCTCCCTGAACATAGATATTCTCTTCAGGTAAATCTACTATTGGTGTAATATTACAGTCTTTAAATGAAGGATAGAACTCGTCTGTCATCTGCATGATTAATCCAGATAGATTAATCATACTCTTATTCAACTTGATATCTGCATTATCAAGTTTAGTGAATTCAAAGAGGTCATCCATCATTTCCTGTAGACGTATTGATTTCTCATACGCAATACCAGAATACTTATGTACATCTTCTTTAGATAAAGCCGAGTCATCTTTAATCAACTCAAGATATCCTACAATAGTTGTAAGAGGTGTTCTCAAGTCATGGGCTACGTTTGTGATTAATTCATTCTTCTGTCTTTCTGCATTACGTTCTATATCTAATGCGGCTCTTTCTTTTTCTTTTAGCTTTTCGCTTTCTTTTTCTTTCGCAAGCAATGTTTTTGATAAGACATTGATGTTTGCAGCAAGAGAACCTAATTCATCATCATATTCTACTTCACACTGTACACCATAATTGCCACTTGTTACCTGCTGGATAGAACGTCTCAGCTTTCTGATATATTCAATTGTGAAATCGATCAGTTTAAAGAAGATTTCTACAAAGACAATAAAAGAAATGGCATAACATAATGCATAACGCATTTCATTTGGTACCGCAATAGGAATAATTCTATCAAATATAATTCCTAGAATAGAATAAATAAGAAATGCGACAAGATAACTTAATGTGATATTAATCAACAAACGCCATTTAAAAGAAGAAATAAACAGCTTTCTTAGTTTCTGCATCATAACTCGAACTTATAACCAATGCCCCAGACAGTAATAATATGTCTTGGTGTACGAGGCTGTCTTTCAATCTTTTCTCTTAGTTTTCTAATATGTACCATGATGGTATTGTTGGCATGTGTTGCTTCTTCATGCCATATTTTTGTATAGATATCTTCAGTAGAGAATACGGTACCAGGATGTGAGGCAAGTAATACTAAGATTTCATATTCAATCTTAGTCACAGCTACTGGACGATTATCTACAGAAACCATCTTCTTATTTGTATCAATAAGAAGGTCGTTGGCCTGAATAATAGAATTATCTACACCAATAGGCTTACTATATACCTGATAACGTCTTAATTGTGACTTAACACGTGCCACTAATTCCATTGCATTAAAAGGTTTTGCGATATAATCATCAGCACCCTTTAATAATCCTTCAATCTTATCCTGGTCAGCTGTCTTAGCTGATACAAAGATAACTGGGATGTTGTACTTTTCTCTGATCATCTCTAATGCCTGTAAACCATCTACCCCAGGCATCATCATATCTAGAATTACAAGATCAATCTTGAACTTTTCAAGATCACGTAATAATGTATAGGCATTATAACGCTTTTCAACATGATAACCTTCTTGACTTAAATAAATTTCAATAAGATCACAAATTTCTTTTTCATCATCAATAACTAATATACGAGGTGTTTCCATATGTTTATCCTCCCAAGCCATATCATAATATAATTAATTAATAAAATAAAGAAAAGAATTGCATACGACGGGGGAATTTGCTATAGTTGTAAAGGGCACAAACGGGTCTTCCGTAGGTGCTTTTTTTTGTTTAATTTAGAGAAAGAGGTGAAGAGAATGGCAAAATTCATATTTGTCACAGGTGGTGTCGTATCAGGTCTAGGGAAAGGTTTAACAGCTGCATCTTTAGGTAGAATATTAAAACAAAGAGGATTAAAAGTATTCATGCAGAAACTTGATCCTTATATCAATGTGGATCCAGGAACTATGTCTCCTTATCAGCATGGTGAAGTTTATGTAACAGCTGATGGTGCAGAAACAGACTTGGACTTAGGTCATTATGAACGTTTTATTGATGAAGACTTAAACAAAAACTCTTCAGTTACAACTGGTAGAGTATATAGCGATGTAATTTCTAAAGAAAGAAGAGGGGATTACTTAGGCGCAACAGTACAGGTTGTTCCTCATATCACAAATGCGATTAAGGACAAGATTTATGCTGCAGAAGAATCTTCTCAGGCAGATATCGTTATTACAGAAATCGGTGGTACTGTAGGAGATATCGAATCATTACCATTTATTGAAGCAATTAGACAGGTGAGACTCGATAGAGGCTACAAGAATACTCTTTATATACATACAACTTTACTTCCATATATTGGTGCTAGCCATGAAGTAAAGACTAAACCAACACAGCATAGTGTTAAGGAATTATTAGGATATGGTATCCAGCCAGATATTATCGTATGTCGTAGTGAACATACTATTTCTGATGAATTAAAGGACAAGATCTCTTTATTCTGTAATGTTCCTAAGGAAGCTATCATCTCTAACTATGATGTAGATGTTCTTTATGAATTACCAGTAGAATTATTAGATCAGCATATGGATGATGTTGTACTTGATCATTTAAGAATTGAAGCTCCTGAAGCTGATTTCACTGAATGGCGTGAATTAGTTGAAAGAGTTAAGAACTTAAAGGATACAGTTAAAATCAAGATGGTTGGTAAGTACTGTGAATTCCCAGATGCTTACTTATCAGTTAATGAAGCATTAAAACATGCTGGTTATTATGCAAATAGTGAAGTAGAAATTGACTGGGTTAACTCTGAAGAAGTAACTAAAGAAAATATCGCTTCTAAGCTTGCAGATGCTGATGGTATCTTAGTACCAGGTGGATTTGGTAACAGAGGTGTTGAAGGCATGATTGTTGCTATCCAGTATGCAAGAGAACATGATATTCCATTCTTAGGAATCTGCTTAGGTATGCAGTGTGCTTCTATTGAATATGCAAGAAATGTATGTAAACTTGATGATGTTAACTCATTAGAATTTGATAAGAACTGTATGACTCCATTAATTTCATTAATGCACGATCAGTCTTTAGAAAACATGGGTGGTACTCAGAGACTTGGTAACTACACTTGTGAATTAAAAGAAGGTACAATTGCGCATAAGTTATATGGAAAGGATCTTATCCAGGAAAGACATAGACATAGATATGAATTCAATAATACATATCGTCAGATGTTAGAAGATGCAGGACTTGTTATCTCTGGACGTAATCCAAAGAGAGATTTAGTAGAAATCATTGAAGTGCCTAACCATCCATATTTCGTTGCATGTCAGTTCCATCCAGAATTCAATTCTAGACCAAATAGAGCACATCCTCTATTCCAGGGACTTATAGATGCAGCACATAAAAAGAAATACAATTAATACATTGGCATGAGGGTAACCTCATGCCTTTTGTGTTACAATAAAAGGCATGGAGGTATGGTTATGCGTATAGGACAGTCAATAGATATTCATCAGTTGGTAGAAGGAAGAAAGCTTATTCTAGGTGGTGTAGAAATTCCTTATGAAAAAGGGTTAAAGGGACATAGTGATGCCGATGTTCTTCTACATGCGATTATTGAATCAATCATTGGGGCATTAGGTGAAGGAGATATTGGTAAACATTTTCCTGATACAGATGATCGTTACAAAGGTATTTCTTCAATGATCTTGTTAGAAGAAACATATAAGTTGATGAATGAAAAAGGTTATAAGATTGGTAATGTGGATGCGATTATTATGACAGAACAGCCAAAGATGGCGCCTCATATACCTGCAATGAGACATAATATTGCGGAAGCACTTCATTGTGATGTGACACAGATTAATGTGAAAGCCACTCGTGGTGAAAAGCTTGGTTTTGTAGGAAGAGGAGAAGGAATCGTTTCTCAGGCAGTCTGCTTACTTGAAAATGTGTAATAGTTATGTAATTTTTAAACAAGGTGATGTTTTTACATCATCTTTTTTGTCACTCAGATATCTTTTATAGTATAATAGAGGAACGAAAGAGGTGATACTAGTGAAATGGAGGAACAAATTGATTACTGTCATTTTACTATTATTTATTTTCCTTGAATTATTTTCTATTTATAAGATTGCGACTATGGCAACTTTTGAATTGAAACAGACAATATTTACTTATGAATTAGGACAGGAAGTATCACAGAATATTGATGATTATGTCATCTGCCCAGATAGAATAAAAAAATCACTTACTTTAAACTTAAACCGTGTGAATTTGAATAAAGTAGGTAACTATAATGCAAGTATTGAATATGCAGGACGAGACTATGATTTTAAGATTAAGATTGTAGATACAAAAAAACCAACAGTAAAACTTAAAAAACTTGTTTATTATGTAAATCCTAATCAGCCGCTATATGCAAAAAATACAGTCGCTGAAGTCAATGATGCGTCTTTAACACAAATCTATTTCTTAAAAAAAGAAAATAGTGAAGAACTTGTGAAAGAGAAAACATATGAAAAGGTAGGTACATATATTGAACGTGTTGTAGTAAGAGATGAACAAGGTAATACATCTTTTCCAATGCGTATTAAAGTGATTGTAGCCAATGAGTTGGTTGTTCCTGTAATCAAAGGAGCAGAAGATAAAGTCATTCATTTAGGTGATAACTTTAATGTAAGAGAAGGTGTTACTGCCTATGATAATGAAGATGGTGATTTAACAAATAAGATTGTTGTCACAGGTAAAGTACAGACTAATGCTGTAGGACGTTATACTCTAACATATACAGTCACTGATAGTTCTAAGAATATGGCGAAGGTTACAAGAGTAGTGGAGGTTGTTGAATGATCACATATATCTTTATGGCGATATGTATAGCAGTTTTTGTTTATATTAATTATTTTTCTAAGGATAATAAAACTTCAGAAGCAATGCATTTAGGTGCTTTATATACACCTTATGTGAAAAATAGAGGAGAATATTGGCGATTTATTACATCTGCCTTTATTCATACGGAATTTCTTCATTTATTTATGAATATGTACTGTATTTTCTATTTAGGACGTTTGTTTGAAACAATACTAGGACCAGTACGTTATTTAATACTTGTCTTAGTTTCTATTGTGATGAGTTCATTGGCTACCTATTACTATTCTTTTAGAGATTCTAGTGTGGATAACTCTATTACAATTGGTGCAAGTGGTTTATTCTATGGCTTTTTAGGAGCTATTATTGGACTAGGTTTATTTAAAGGTGGTGCTTTCTTTGATTTATTAAGAGGCTATTTACCTTGTATTGCGATTAACCTTGCCTTTACTCTTATGAATTCTCGTATTTCTAAGACAGGACATGTAGGTGGATTAGTTGGTGGATACCTCACTATGTATATTATGTATCTCTTAAAAGTGATATGAGAATACTAATTGATGGAGATGCAACACCAGATATTGAAAAAATCGCTTTTTTGTGTGATAAATATGATATAAAGATGATAGTGTATTGTGATATGAATCATTTCTTTGATTATGAATCAGTTATTATGTGTGATCAGGGAAATGATAGTGTGGATTATGCTATTTTAAAAGATGTGAAGAAGGGTGATCTTGTGATTACACAGGATTATGGTGAAGCAGGTATGCTTCTTACTAAAGGTGCGATCGTTGTTCATCCTTCAGGGTTTATGATTGATTCTAATAATATAGACTCACTTTTAATGACACGCTATATCAATGGAAAGATGCGTAAGCATCAACACGTCAAAGGACCAAAGAAACGTACACAAGAAACAAGAAAGAGATTTTTAGAAACAATAGAGGGGATTATAAAAGATGAAATATAAGTTAATTGCGTTAGATTTAGATGGTACATTAAAAAATTCAGAAAATAAAATTACTGATGGAACACGTCAGACACTTATTAAAGCACAGCAGTTAGGTGCTACAGTTGTACTTGCATCAGGTAGACCAACACCTGGTTTAAGACATGAAGCAGCTGCACTTGAATTAGAAAAGTATGAAGGTTACTTATTATCATTCAATGGTGCTAAGGTCATGGATGCGAAAACAAGACAGACTATGTTTGAACAGCGTTTGACTATTGAACAAGCTAAAAAAGCATATGATGAAGCAAAGAAACATAATCTTGCGATTATGACATATTATGATGATGCTGTTTATACTGAAGATGTAGATGATCAGTATGTGAATATTGAAGGACATATTAATGATATCGAAATTAAAAAGGCTGAATCTTTTAAATCAATTTTAAGAGATCCTATTAATAAAGTATTATGTACAGGTGATCCTGAACATGTAGCTTCTGTATTAGAAGACTATAAGAGTGCCTTCCCAGGTTTAAGTATTTATCGTTCTGCACCATTCTTTATTGAAGTTATGGCACCAAATATTGATAAAGCAGCTTCTTTAGATAAGCTAGTAAAGATGCTTCATCTTACAAAAGAAGAAGTGATTGCCTTTGGTGATGGATTCAATGACTTATCACTCATTGAATATGCAGGATGTGGTGTCGCTATGGCCAATGCAGTAGATGAAGTCAAAGAAAGAGCCGATGTTGTGACTTTATCAAATGATGAAGATGGTATTGCCTATATGTTGAAGAAACTAGAGGAGGAATTGAGAGATGAATCAAATGCCTAAAGATCCAGTGATGTTACTTAGCTGGTTAAATATGAAACTTAGAGACCAATACGAAGATCTTGCAGATTTATGCTACGACTATCATATTCCTATGCAGGACATCGTAGATAAGATGGAAGCTATTGGTTACCATTACACATACAAATCAAATCAGTTCAAATAAGAGTGTATAACCACTCTTATTATTTTGCCTAAAATTTGTCTTATTTAGAACCAAAATAACGCGATAACGTTAAAAATATAAATATATGGAGGAAAATAAAAAATGTTAGAGCTAAAAGATTTTGAAGAAGCAAAAAAGAGAGTAGACGAAGTGATCATTCCAACACCTTTGATCTATAGTCCAGCGTTCTCTAAAGAGTGTAGAAATATGGTTTATATAAAACCAGAAAACTTACAGAGAACTGGCGCATTTAAGATTAGAGGTGCTTATAATAAGATTATGAAGATGGATGATGAATCTAAGTCTAGAGGACTTATTGCCTCAAGTGCAGGAAACCATGCTCAGGGTGTGGCTTATGCGGCCCAGCAGTTAGGTGTTAAGGCTACAATCGTTATGCCTGCCCATACTCCACTTATTAAAGTAGATGCCACTAAGGCATTAGGTGCTGATGTTGTACTTCATGGTGAAGTCTATGATGATGCTTATAATAAGGCAGTAGAATTACAGAAGGAACATGGCTATACATTTGTACATCCATTTGATGATGAAGATGTCATTGAAGGTCAGGGAACAATTGCCTTAGAAATTCTCGAAGAACTACCAGATGCAGATATTATTCTTGTACCAGTTGGTGGTGGAGGATTGATTTCAGGTATTGCCTGTGCTGCAAAACTTATTAAACCAACAGTTAAAATCATCGGTGTAGAACCAGAAGGGGCTGCCAGTGCCCTTGCTGCGATTAATGAAGACCGTGTTGTTTCATTAAATGAAGCAGTGACTATTGCGGATGGGACAGCTGTTAAGACAATTGGTAAAACACCATTTGAATATATTAAACAATATGTAGATGGTATTATCACTGTCAGTGACTATGAATTAATGGCGGCATTCTTAGTGCTAGTAGAAAAACATAAGCTAGTGGCTGAAAACTCAGGAATCCTTTCACTTGCTGCATTAAAGAAACTCAATGAAAAGAACAAGAAGGTTGTCTCTCTTATCTCAGGTGGTAATATTGATGTACTTTCTATCTCTTCTATGATCAATAAGGGATTAATTGAAAGAGGAAGAATCTTCTCATTCTCATTACAATTACCAGATAGTCCAGGTCAGTTAGAAAAAGTAGCTCATATCTTAAATGAATGTAATGCGAATGTTGTCACTGCAGACCATAATCAGTTCAAGAACTTTGCAAGATTCTCTGAAGTAGAATTAAGAGTCACTTGTGAAACAAATGGTGAAGCCCATATTGTATCTATTATTGAAACATTTAAAAAGAATGGATTTGAAATCCAGCGTATCAACTAAGGAATAGCTTTTTAGCCATTCCTTTTTCTATTAAATTAAGTAAATATTTAGTTTTAATAGAATAATAATGGTGCTATAATGTGAAAAACAGATTTTTGAGAGGGGGATTTATGTGTTAGAATTAAAGAATTTTGAAGAAGCAAAGAAGAGAGTGGATGAAGTCATTCTTCCTACACCTTTGATTTATAGCCCAGCTTTTTCTAAGGAAAGTAGAAATACTGTTTATATCAAACCAGAAAACTTACAGAGAACAGGCGCATTTAAAATTAGAGGTGCTTATAATAAGATCATGAAGATGGATGATGAATCTAAATCTAGAGGACTTATTGCCTCAAGTGCAGGAAACCATGCGCAGGGTGTGGCTTATGCCGCACAGCAGTTAGGTGTTAAGGCTACAATCGTTATGCCTGCCCATACTCCACTTATTAAAGTAGATGCCACTAAGGCATTAGGTGCTGATGTTGTACTTCATGGTGAAGTCTATGATGATGCTTATAATAAGGCAGTAGAATTACAGAAGGAACATGGCTATACATTTGTACATCCATTTGATGATGAAGATGTCATTGAAGGTCAGGGAACAATTGCCTTAGAAATTCTCGAAGAACTACCAGATGCAGATATTATTCTTGTACCAGTTGGTGGTGGAGGATTGATTTCAGGTATTGCCTGTGCTGCAAAACTTATTAAACCAACAGTTAAAATCATCGGTGTAGAACCAGAAGGGGCTGCCAGTGCCCTTGCTGCGATTAATGAAGACCGTGTTGTTTCATTAAATGAAGCAGTGACTATTGCGGATGGGACAGCTGTTAAGACAATTGGTAAAACACCATTTGAATATATTAAACAATATGTAGATGGTATTATCACTGTCAGTGACTATGAATTAATGGCGGCATTCTTAGTGCTAGTAGAAAAACATAAGCTAGTGGCTGAAAACTCAGGAATCCTTTCACTTGCTGCATTAAAGAAACTCAATGAAAAGAACAAGAAGGTTGTTTCACTTGTATCAGGTGGTAACATCGATGTACTTTCTATTTCTTCTATGATCAATAAGGGATTAATTGAAAGAGGAAGAATCTTCTCATTCTCAGTACAGCTTCCAGATATTCCTGGACAGTTAGAAAAAGTCGCACATCTATTAAATGAATGTAATGCGAACGTTGTAGCGGTTGATCATAACCAGTTCAAGAACTTCGCAAGATTCTCTGAAGTAGAATTAAGAGTCACTTGTGAAACAAATGGTGAATCTCATATCGATACAATTATTGAAACATTTAAACAGAATGGTTTAGAAATTCATCGTGTAAACTAAGGAATAGCGTAACGTTATTCCTTTTTTTATCTATTTCACTATTGTGTATTTCTTTTGTGATATCCTATAGATAGGAGGTAATTGATATGTTACTAGGAATTGATGTAGGAGGGACTTCTGTCAAATACGCAACATGTGATGAAAAGGGTCATTTATATGATAAGGGGTCTTTTAAAACACCTGATACTTTAGAAGACATGTATCAGGCTATTGAAGCTATTTATAAAGAAAGAGATGTTGATGGTATTGCGTTAAGTATGCCAGGAGCTGTTGCAAGTGATGAAGGTGTCATTTATGGTGCATCTGCCATCGATTATATTCATGGGCCTAATATTAAGAAGGATCTAGAAGAAAGATTACAGACACGTGTAGAATTAGAAAATGATGCTAACTGTGCAGCACTTGCGGAAGTATGGCTAGGTGCTGCCAAAGATAATCAGGATTGCTGTTTTGTCGTATGTGGTACAGGTATTGGTGGTGCGGTGATTAAGGATAAGAAGATTCATAAGGGGCAGCATCTTTATGGTGGTGAATTTGGTTATATGATCAATAATTTTGATGCAGATTCACTTGAGTTCAACTATTGGTCTCTTGATTCTACAGTTGCAATCGTCAAAGGTGTAGAAAAAGAATTAGGTGAGACATATGATGGACGTTATATCTTTGATCATGCCAATGAAAATGAAGTATTCAAGAAGTATGTGAATCGCTTCTATTATGCTCTTGCAGTAGGTATCTATAATATTCAATATTCTTATGATCCAGAAGTGATTATTATTGGTGGGGGTATCTCTGTAAGAGAAGATTTGATTGATGAAATCAATAAGCGTTTAGATATCATTATAGACAAAGTTGAACCAGCACATATTAAGCCTGTTGTAAAGAAATGTGCCTTTGCGAATGATGCCAATATTATTGGTGCAATCTACCACTATTTAACAACTTCTAAATAGTAAAATAAAAAAATTTTTGAGTATTCATTTTTTGCTTGCTTACAATCTTAATATCGTTTATACTACAACAGAAGGAGTGAGAATATGAACGCAAACACAATTATGACAACTTCAGTTTTCGCAAACGTGTTTCCTAAGGGTTCTTATTTTCATTTTTTAGATTTCTTATTTTAAGGACATATCATCTATTGGTGATATGTCTTTTTCATAATTGAGGAGGTTGACTATGAAAGCTTATTTAATTTTAGAAGACGGACATGTGTTTGAAGGGGAAAGCTTTGGATATGAAAAAGAAGTCATAAGCGAATTTGTCTTCAATACTTCAATGACTGGTTATGTAGAAGTGTTGACAGACCCATCTTATGCAGGTCAGAGTGTTGTAATGACTTACCCACTTATTGGTAACTATGGTGTATGTTTAGAAGATCAGGAATCTGAACACCCATATGTTGAAGGATTTGTAGTAAACGAATTATCACGTTTAGGATCTAACTTTAGAAAGAATGAAGATTTAAATGATTATTTAGTACGTAATCATATTCCAGGTATCCAGGGAATTGATACACGTGCACTTACTAAGTTACTTCGTAATGATGGTTGTATGAACGGTATGATCACTACTCATAAGTATGAAGTAAGCGAAGTCATCGACAAGATTAAAGCATTCAAGGTACAGGGTGTTGTAAAAGCGTGTACATGTAAAGAAAAACATACTGTTGGTACAGGCAGAATGAAAGTTGCTTTATATGACTTTGGTGCTAAGCGTAATATTGCGAATGAATTAGCAAAGAGAAACTGTGAAGTTACAGTATTCCCAGCTACTACACCTGCTTCTGAAGTATTAGAAGGTAACTTTGATGGTATTATGTTAAGTAACGGTCCTGGTGACCCAGCTGAAGTAACTGATATTATCGCAGAAGTGAAGAAATTATCAGAAAGCGGTATGCCAATTTTCGCAATTTGTCTTGGACATCAGTTAATGGCTCTTGCTCATGGCTTCAAGACAGAAAAATTAAAATATGGACATCATGGTGCAAACCATCCAGTTAAGGATTTAGACACTAACCGTGTTTATATCTCTACACAGAACCATAACTATGTCATCAAGGATGATTCAATTGATCCTGCAGTGGCTAAGGCTTGGTTTAGAAATGTAAATGATGGCACTATTGAAGGTGTTGAATATTTAAATAAGAATATCAAAACTGTTCAGTTCCACCCAGAAGCAAATGCTGGACCTAGAGATACTGAATATTTATTTGATGAGTTTATTAAGATGATGGAGGGAAAGTAGAATGCCTAAGAATAAAGATATAAAAAAGGTTCTTGTTATTGGATCAGGACCAATTATTATTGGACAGGCAGCTGAATTCGACTATGCAGGTACTCAGGCTTGTCGTGCATTAAAAGAAGAAGGAATTGAAGTCGTTCTTATTAACTCTAACCCTGCAACAATCATGACTGATAAGGATATTGCAGATCATGTTTATATTGAACCTTTAACAGTTCCTGTTGTTAAGAACTTAATCTTAAAAGAAAAACCAGATTCAATCTTACCAACACTTGGTGGTCAGAATGCCTTGAATATTGCTATGGCACTTGATGATGAAGGTTTCTTAGAAGCACATAACGTACGTACTATCGGTACTAATACAACTACAATCAAACTTGCAGAAGACCGTCTTGAATTCAAGGAATTAATGGAAAGAATCCATGAACCAGTGGCTGCTTCAACAGTTGTTAACCATGTAGATGATGCATTAGAATTTGCTGAAAAGATTGGTTACCCAGTAGTAGTAAGACCAGCATATACACTTGGTGGTACTGGTGGAGGTATTGCTGAAACTCCTGAAGAATTACATGATATCTGTACTAATGGTTTAAGATTATCACGTGTATCTCAGTGCTTAATTGAAAGATGTATTGCCGGTTGGAAGGAAATCGAATACGAAGTAATGAGAGATGGCAATGGTAACTGTATTACAGTATGTAATATGGAAAACGTTGACCCAGTAGGTGTTCATACTGGTGACTCTATCGTAGTAGCTCCTTCTCAGACTTTAGGTGATAAAGAATATCAGATGTTAAGAAGCTCTGCTTTAAACATCATTACTGCATTAAATATCAAGGGTGGATGTAACGTACAGTTCGCATTAAACCCAAATTCTTTTGAATATTGTGTTATCGAAGTTAACCCACGTGTCAGCCGTTCTTCAGCTTTAGCTTCTAAAGCAACTGGTTACCCTATTGCGAAGTTAGCTGCTAAGATTGCATTAGGTTATTCACTTGATGAAATCGTGAACGCTGTAACAGGTAAGACATATGCTTCTTATGAACCAACATTAGACTATATTGTATGTAAGATTCCTAAATGGCCATTCGATAAGTTCTATGGTGCATCAAGAAAACTTGGTACACAGATGAAGGCAACTGGTGAAGTTATGGCAATCTGTAATAACTTCGAAGGTGCTTTAATGAAAGCATTACGTTCACTTGAACAGAATGTATTCTATTTATCAATTCCTGAAATGGAAGGTAAAGACACAGAATACTTAAGAACTAAATTAAAAGATGTAGATGACCAGAGAATCTTCGCAGTAGCCGAAGCATTAAGACAGGGCATTACTGAAGAAGAAATCCATAATATCACTAAGATTGATTCATGGTTTATTGATAAGATCAAACATCTTGTAGAAATCGAAAATAGATTAAAGACAGAAGAATTAACTCCAGAATTATTAAAGGCTGCTAAGAGAGTTGAATTCCCAGATAGAGTTATTGCAGACTTAACTGGTAAAGATAAGAATGAAATTCATGATTATCGTTTAGAAAACAATATCACTGCTGCATTCAAGACAGTTGATACTTGTGCTGCAGAATTTGATGCTGAAACTCCATATTTCTATTCAGTATATGGTGGAGAACATGAAATTAAACCAGATAACGCTCGTAAGAAGGTTATGGTATTAGGTTCAGGACCAATCCGTATTGGACAGGGTATCGAATTCGACTATTGTTCAGTACATTGTGTATGGGCATTAAGAGCTGCTGGCTATGAAACAATCATCGTCAACAACAACCCAGAAACAGTTTCTACTGACTTCGATATCGCTGATAGATTATACTTTGAACCACTTACTCAGGAAGATGTTCAGAGCATTGTTGAACTTGAAAAACCAGATGGCGCAATCGTTCAGTTTGGTGGTCAGACAGCTATTAAGTTAACTCAGGACTTAATGGATATGGGAGTTCCTATCCTTGGTACTTCAGCTGATAGCGTAGATGCTGCAGAAGATAGAGAACGTTTTGATGAAGTCTTAGAAAAATGTGAAATCGATCGTCCTAGAGGGGCAACAGTATTTACTGTAGATGAAGCATTAGAAGTTGCGAATAAATTAGGTTACCCAGTACTTGTACGTCCATCATATGTATTAGGTGGTGCAGGTATGGAAATCGCCTTAAATGATGGTGATATCAAGAAGTTCATGAAGATCATCAACCGTCAGTTCCAGGAACATCCAATTCTTATCGATAAGTACTTATCAGGTAAGGAAGTAGAAGTAGATGCTGTATGTGATGAAAACGGCGTACTTATTCCTGGTGTTATGGAACACGTTGAAAGAGCTGGTGTTCACTCTGGTGACAGTATCTCAGTATATCCACCACAGAAGATCAAGCCTGAAATCAAGAAAGTTATCTGTGATTACACTCAGCGCTTAGCTAAAGCATTACACGTTATTGGATTAATCAACATCCAGTTCATCGTATATGAAGATGAAGTTTATGTAATCGAAGTAAACCCAAGATCTTCTCGTACAATTCCATATATCTCAAAGGTAACAGATATTCCAGTAGTAGATGTTGCAACTAAGGTTATTATGGGTCATTCAATCAAGGATCAGGGTTATGAATATGGCTTACAGCCAGAAAAAGAAACTGTTGCAGTTAAGATGCCAGTCTTCTCATTTGAAAAGATCAAGGGTGCTGAAATTTCACTTGGCCCAGAAATGAAATCTACAGGTGAAGTATTAGGTATCGCAAAGACATTTGACGAAGCAATCTATAAGGCATTCATTGGAACAGGTATCAACTTACCAAAGAGAAAGAATATCATCTGTACAATCAAGGACAGCTCTAAAGAAGAATTCTTACCAATCGCTAAGCAGTTCTATATGTTTGGATATGACCTTTATTCAACAGAAGGTACTTATAACTTCTTAAAGGAACATGATGTACCAGTTCATAGAGTTAACAGAATTGCTGAAAAGTCTAACACAATCTTTGACTTGATGTTAACTGATACTGTTGACTTAGTTATCGATATTCCTACAAGAAACGATAACTTAAAGGATGGTTTCTTAATCAGAAGATTTGCAGTTGAAGCAGGTATCCCTATCTATACATCATTAGATACAGCACATGCATTAATCAACTGTCTAGAAAAGAGACATCAGGGTCCAACTTCATTAGTTGATATTACAAAATTAAAGTAATAAACACCTTAAGGTTATGATTTTACATCATAGCCTTTTTTGATGTATTTAAAAGTAATTGTTGATATAATTGATTATGTATAAAAGGAGGAAATAATTATGGGTTTAATTATTGCTGTAGTAGTGGTTGTATTAATTGTTTTATATACAATCGCAACATACAATGGACTTGTTAAGTCTAAAAATAAGTGCCTTGCTGCATGGGCACAGATTGATGTTCAATTAAAAAGACGTGCAGATATGATTCCTAATATTGTAGAAACTGTAAAAGGTTATGCAAAGCATGAAAAGGAAACACTTGAAGGAGCTATTCGTGCAAGAAACAGTTATGTAACTGCTTCTACACCAGAAGAACAGCTTAAGAATGCGGGTGAATTAGAAAGATCATTAAGTCGTTTAATGATGCTTCAAGAAAGTTATCCTGATTTAAAGGCTAATACAAACTTCATGTCTTTACAGAATGATTTAAAGGAAACTGAAGATAAAATCAGTTATGCAAGACAGTTCTATAATGATGATGTTAAACAGTATGTGAATAAGTTAGAAATGTTCCCTTCTAATATCATTGCTTCAATGTTCCATTTTGAAAAGATGAACTTCTTTGAAGTGGATGAAGCATCTAAAAAAGTACCAAAGGTACAATTCTAATGAAACGCTTATTATCATTTCTTACAGTATTATTGCTGTTAATACCAACTGCAGTTGATGCATCAAGCACAAAAGTAAACAATATTGGCATTACCTGCCAGATTGATCAAAATGGTACAGCAACATTTGTAGAGAAATGGGATATGGATGTATCGGAAGGGACAGAAGGATACAAAATATTCAATGGTATGAATGATCAGCCATTGACACTTATTGGTGTCACTGATGATCGTGGGGTAACATACAAAAATATCGGTACATGGGATTCTGATGTTTCTAGAGAATCTAAGATTAATAAATGCGGTCTGATTAAAGATGGTGGCCACTATGAGTTGTGCTTTGGCCTAGGTGATTATGGGACACGTTCTTATACAATGGTTTACCAGATTGAACATTTTGTGAATCAGTATAAGGACCAGCAGGGTATTAACTATGCTTTTATTAGTGATATGTCATTGGATGTTTCAAATGTCACAATTCATGTAACTGGTATTACACCCTATAATAAAGAGAATGCGAAAATCTGGGCATTTGGTTATTCAGGCAGTGTGAATTTTGATAATGGTGGTGTTACTTTAAAAACAGACTCTTTAGGTAGTAATAAGATGCAGTTATTAATGGGTCTTGAAAGTAATTCTTATGCATCACCTAATAAACGTCATGCAAGTGAAAAGTTTGAAGATGTTGTGAAGGACGCAAAAGAAGGATCTAGTTATTCTGGTGGCATGTCAAAAGCAGCAAAGATTATCCTCTTTATTTTCATCATCTTTGTGGTTGTAATGGTTATCTTTATTATAGCTGCTGTTATTGTATTCTCAGATTCGGGTGTTGTATTTGAGGATGGACGTACAATTAAAGGTAAAGAAGTCACTCCATTTAGAGAAATTCCATGTAATAAAGATATATTCTTGTTCTATTATCTAGCTAAAAAGCTGGATATTATAGGTGAGGATGAGAGTCGTGAAAACCTTGTGTCTGGATTTATCTTGAAATGGGTACGTGATGGTATAATCACAATTAGAGAAAAGGAAAGTGGCGCAATCGTCAAGAAAAAGAATTATGATATGTATCTTGATGTAGATGCAAAGTTTGAGAATAAGCAGGAAACAGCACTTTATAAGATGTTTATTCTTGCGTCTAAAGAGGGTGTTCTTCAAACAAAAGCATTTCAGAAATGGTGCAGCAAACATTATAAGAAGATAGATGATTGGTTCACTAAAGTAGATAATGTCACAGAAGATTCTATGAATAAGAATGGTTACGCAAAAACAGCGACTATTTATAAACGCTTCTTATTCTGGAATATTCCACACAATCGTACGGTATGGACAGATAAAGCGTATGATCAATGCCTTTATGTATGGGGATTTAATAACTTCCTTGATGATGAAGACAATATGAAAGAAAAAGCGGCCATTGAAGTTAAACTTTGGGATGAATATCTCATCTTTGCAGCAGTACTTGGCAGTGCAGATCGTGTAGAAAAACAATTGAAGGTTGCGATTCCTCGTTATGAAGAAACAACAACTTACAATAACTTCCCAATTTATTACTATACACATACATTTGCACATAATAGTATGAGTGCAGCTTCTTCAGCTGCAAGTGCAGGACAAGGTGGTTCATCATCGTTTAATGGCGGTGGAGGCGGCTTCTCCGGTGGCGGAGGCGGCGGTGTCCGTTAGAGGCAGGATTTTTTCCTGTCTTTTTTTCTTGTAGAAGAAAAATAGTTGTCTATAATGAGTGACAGGAGGAATTTATGAAGAAGCTATTTAGTATATTCTTATCAATGGTACTTATCACAGGTTGTAGTACAACTTCTACACCGAATAAAGAAGTATCGAACAATATCAAATCTCAAGTCACTTATATTAATGTAGGGCAGGGAGATTCAACACTTATTCAAAATAATAACCAAACGGTTCTTATTGATGCAGGACATGGTGATGGATATGAAAATGCCAGCTTGAATTATTTAAAAGAACACTCTATCAATACACTTGATGCTTTGATTTTAACGCATTGTGATGCGGATCACATAAATGATGCAAAGAATATTATTTATCAGTTAAATGTAAAAAAGATATATATGTCTAGTAGAACCTCTTCTTCTTATACATATATGAAACTATTAAATGCGATTAAAGAGAAGAAAAAGAAAATTACTGTGCCTAAGGTAGGAGATACTTTTCAGGTAGGTGCAGGTTCTATTGAGTTTATTGGTGTAGGTGAAGGGGCACAGAACAATAATGACTCATCTTTATGTATGAGATATGATGATGGTTATCATCGTTTTGTCTTTACTGGTGATGCTGCAGAATCAATGGAAAAGAAACTAAACAAAGTACAATGTGATGTATTCCAAGCAGGTCATCATGGTTCAGCTTATTCAAACAGCGATAATCTGTTATCTAGAATGAAGGCAAGTTATGTTGTAGTGTCTTGTGGTAAAGACAATATGTATGGTCATCCTCATAAGAAAGCATTACAGAGATTCTCTAGATATAATATGGTGATCTATCGTACGGATGAATTAGGTACAATCCGTTGTGTTTCTAAGAAGAAAAAATTGACCTTTAATGGTAAAGAAGAAATCACGACTACTCGAACAACACAATATATAGGATCTAGAAATACTAAGAAGTATCATAGAGAAGATTGTCAGTATGTAAAAACTATCAGTGATAAGAATAAAGTCTATTTTAGTTCTTCACAGGAAGCAAAAAATGAAGGCTATATTCCTTGTAAAGCGTGCAATCCATAATGCATGCTTTTTATAATATTCAGGCATAAAAATTAGATATAAAATAAGAAAAATAATTTTTTTGAATTTTCTTCAAAAAACACTTTACAAGTTCCGATATTTTAGGTATTATAGACAGGCAGTCCGGGAGACGGGCTGAGACAGAACATTGAAAACTGAACAGATACACGTCAGATTTATTTGAAAACATTTAATTGATGAGCTGAACATCAGCTCTTCACATATTTTCGTGGAGAGTTTGATCCTGGCTCAGGATGAACGCTGGCGGCGTGCCTAATACATGCAAGTCGAACGAATCTTCTTCGGAAGATGAGTGGCGAACGGGTGAGTAATACATAGGTAACCTGCCCCTGTGCGGGGGATAACAGGAGGAAACTCCTGCTAATACCGCATAGCCATGAGCACCGCATGGAGCTCATGCCAAATATCCTTCACGGGATAGCGCAGGGATGGACCTATGGCGCATTAGCTAGTTGGCGGGGCAACGGCCCACCAAGGCAACGATGCGTAGCCGGCCTGAGAGGGCGGACGGCCACATTGGGACTGAGACACGGCCCAGACTCCTACGGGAGGCAGCAGTAGGGAA
>OJAW01000711.1_pt1 | contig 22040 bp, 33 predicted proteins | sample 1589151 | NCBI WGS metagenome assembly OJAW01 (sample SAMN03283290) | human gut metagenome | biome: human-associated habitat; material: feces | host: Homo sapiens | place: Peru | collected 2012
ATGTAATGTTAAACCAGAAACAATAGCATATTATTCTTCACCAGCTTATCTAAAACGATTAGAAAAAGTAAAAGATAAATATAATAAAGGATTTATATGTATTAAGTTACGATAGAAAGGAATTTTATGAAAAAAGAAGAAAGACAAATACCTCATATATTTGATAATATAAATTTTGAAGAATTAAGAAAAGCTTATTATAATGATGAAATAAATAATCCTAATAACTTTTCATATTGGTATCCAAAATTAAAAAATTGTGGAATAAAAATGGCAAAAGCTTGGTTTTTCAAATTTTCCTATGAAGAATGGAAAATAATAGAATCAATGGAAGAAGAATCTAGCATGGAAAAGGCTTTAGTGATTATAAAAGAAAAAATAGAAGGAAATTCAGAAATTAAAAAAGGTAGATTGTATAATCTTAAGAATGGAGCTTTTAGTAATAAATTTAATGCTAATGATTGTTTCAGTAATTATTATGATATTCCTAGAAAATTCTTGAATATTCAGTATGCTGGAATGTGTCTTGATGCAGATGGTTCTTCTGAGATGGTTCTTCGAGAAATTATTGAATACAATTCTAATACAACACTAACTATTTATAATGGATTACCATTAAGACCTGAATTTAGAGCTTTTGTTGATTTTGATAATGATAAAGTCTTATATATAGTTAATTATTGGGATTATGATTATTGTTATAGTCATTTAGATACAACTGATAAAATAATATTTGATTATGCAAAATCATATTTAGAATCTGAATTCGAATGTAATAAAGATAAAGTTATTGAACTCATCGAAAAGAATTTAATACCATATAATAAAAAGCAAAAAGATGGATTAACTGGTATTTGGTCTGTAGATGTGATGAAAGCTGATGAAGATTATTATTTAATTGATATGGCATTAGGTTATCAATCAGCTTATTATGATTACGATAAAATCAAGGAGATGAAACAGTGAAATTAGAAATTGGAATGTATGTTAGATTTAATAGTATGATTAATAAAATTATAGAAAAAGAAAGCAATTATATAATATTTGATGATAATTGGTACGATGATTGGGGTGAAGAAGTTAGTAGTATGGATATTAATACATTTATAAAAAATTATAAACCTTTAGCGAGTTTCAATATTATTGACTTAATTAAAGAAGGAGATTACGTCAACGGAAAAGAAGTTTATTCAATAGGATTAGCTAAGGCGATATATAACATAATTAATTTTAAAGATGGAACTTTTATAATTAATTATGATGAAGTAAAATCAATAGTTACAAAAGAACAATTCGAAAAATTGAAATATAAAGTTGGTGATTAAATGGAACATATTAAAGTGACAAATGCTGATATTGTTGAAATAATGAGTGATGAAACAAAACGTAAACTTGCTAATCTATGTTCTTTAAAAAAAACACAACCAGAGTTGATTATAGAACTAGTTGTATATGTAATGGAGGATATAATTAATAGAGAAATAGATTTATGTAATAGTTGGATAGATCCAGAAACTGCCATAAGATATGAAACATATGAAGAAAGATTTAAATTTGGAGGTATAATATGATTTATCAAGAATCGCTTGAAAAGTATATAGCTAGAATATATGTAATATGTATGATTGGAAATGTTATTAATATGATAATTTGGGGTATGCTCGCTATATTTTTTGGAAAATGGTGGTTAACATTGTTTAGTATTTTGTTTATTCAAAACCCAAAATTTCAATTTGAAAAACAACTAAACAACGAAAATAAAAATTAATGCAAGTTTTTTGAAAATGAAAATATAGTTTTTGTTAATGAAAATCATATAAAAACATATAAAAAAGACTATATATAAAAACTTGTCAGTTTATGGGACTTTGTAAATTTTTAAAAGTATGAAAAGGAGAATTATGACACACGAAGAAAATGAAAGAATAAAAGAATTAAATAGGTTGATTTATATAAAAACTATGTTGATAAGAGAATGTAAAAAAGAAATTGTAAATGCAAGAAAAGAGAGAATGCAAATAGGAAATGATAAAACATTGCAAAGAAAGAGGAATAAGAGATGATAAAAAGTGGAGAAATGTTATTACATGATTATGCATTTATAATATTAATATTATCATTTATTATTGTTTTTGTTAAAAAAATAAATATTGATAATGTATTATATAATCTCATAATTTTGGTATCATTCTTCTTGGTTGCAATAATTATTAAGAAATGGTGGTTAATATTATTAAGTTTATTATTTTTGAATTATGATAGGAGAAATGAAAATGAAAAATAAGAATAATGAAGAATTAAAAAATGAAAAAGAATATGTTCATAAAAAAGAAATTCAATCTTTTATAATAAAAGAATTGGTTAATTTAAAAATCATAAAACCAGTTCAAGATTCTTTTTATGCAACAAAGAATCTGCTAAAGAATATCACAAGATTAGATCGTGCTATTCAAAATTATGAAAAAGAAATTAAAAGATTGCAAAAAGCAAAAAATAAAATTGATTCACCAAAGTTCAAAACATCAAACATTGAATCTAACTTTGAATTACCAACAAATAATCTTGATGTGATTAATAATAGAATAATTGATTTATATCAGTCTATTACTAAAATAAAAGAATATAAAAAGAGTGTAGAAGAAATAATAAATGGATTATCTGATACAGAGAAAAGATTAATAAAATTATTCTATTATGAGAAAAAGAATATGAATGATATTTCTTTATTATTAAATTATGATACTTCAACTTGTTATAGGAAATTAGATGATGCAATAAATCATATTAAAATCGAATTGTTTCCAGGTTTATTCATTGATTCTTTATTAGCTTAGTGCTTGAATGTTAATGCGAAAAACTATGCGAAAACGTTGCAATTTACATATCAAAATATATATGATAGAATATAGTAAAATGAATTAGTCGTCGATGAGATTACTAATTCTTTTTGTTTGAATGCTGATGTTAAGAGGTGGTGCTTATGACTTAAATGATTCCACGAAGGAAATATCATGATTGGGAGGCTGAAATTAAAAAAGGAAATACTAAACTTTTTTATAATTCAACAGATTGGAAAAGAACTCGTGAGGAAGTATTGAAAAGAGATCATTATGAATGTCAATTCTTTATTGGAAGATGGAATGATAACAAACACTTTCCTAGTAAAATAGAATTAAAAAAAGCAAAATATGTTCACCATATAAAGCCTTTAAAGGAAAGACCTGATTTAGCATTAGATAAAAATAATTTGATTTCTCTTTCTTTTGAAGCACATGAAATAGTCGAAGATAGAGCAAAATTGTTAAAAAACAATAAAAAAAGATATAAAAATGAAGAAAAATGGTAAATAATTAATATTTTTATCGTTTTTTTATTTTTGATACCCCCCATCAAAAAAACAAGGGCGAACCGCACGACGGAGAACGGGCATGTGGTGCTGACTATTCAAAAATATCGTCTTTTTCGCATGTGGCAGGGGTATATTTTGTAAATGGAGTGATGATTGATGGCAAAAAATGTAAAAATGTCAAAAAAAGAGATAAAAGAATTGATTTATACTGATTTGAATAATCAACTTTTGAAATTGGGAAAGTTAGGAAAATATAATGAAGATCTTATTAGTGATTATATATATTTTTGGGACTTAAAGTTAAAATTGCAAAAAGATATTAAAAAATCTGGCTTAAGATATAAAACCACCAATGGTAATGGTATTGAAAGTACCAAGCCGAATGAATCAGTACAAAATCTTATCAAAGTAAATGGTCAGATGCTAAAAATATTGAGTGACTTGGGTTTACAAGAACCATCGATTTCTAATATGTTGAAGAAAGAAAATATAACTGCTGATGATTTATTGCAAAGAGATTTATGATTACATAGATTATTACGAAAACAATAAAGAATTATTTAATGAAGAACGAATTCTTCTGATGGAAAATATTGTAAAACCTACATTAAAAAGAAATGATATTGTATTTGATGCGAAAGAATATTATAATTGCTTAAAATTTTGTGAGCTATGGTTTTATCCCTTTTATCCATATCAAAAGTTTGTAACTGCTTTTTTATTTATGTATAAAACTGCTGATGTAGTTTTCAGAACTTTTTTAATTATGATGGGAAGGGGAAATGGAAAAGATGGTTGGATAATTCCGATTGCTTTATATTTTACTAGTGAGTTACATGGAATTCCTAATTATGATGTAGATGTAATAGCTACAAGTGAAAGTCAAGCTAAAGATAGTTTTTTAGTAGCTTATAATATGTTAGAAAAAAATAAAGTTAAAATGTTACGTCATTTTTACTGGAATAAAACTGAAATATTAAATCGTGCCACATTATCCAAATTTAGATTCTTAACTTCTAATTCAACAACAGCAGATGGAAAAAAGCCTGGTATGGTTATAATGAACGAGTATCATGCATATCAAAATGCTAAAAATGCTAATACAAATATTAGTGGAATAGGAAAAAAAAAACATGGTCGAATAATAATTATAACTTCTGATGGACAAACAAGAGGTGGTCCATTAGATGAATTAAAAGATACATGCAAATTAATTCTGAATGGTGAATCAAATAATGTAAAATATTTTCCATTCATCTGTAAGCTGAATGATGAAGAATTGGTTGATAATCCTAAAATGTGGATTCAGGCTAATCCTAGTATTGAATATATGCCTATATTAAAAGATGCTATAGAAACAGATTATTATGAACAGAAATTAAGTCCATCAAAAAGAAGTGAATTTCTAGCAAAAAGAATGAATCTACCACAACAAGCATTTGAGAATTGTGTGCTTGATTGGGAAACTATTTTGAAAGCATCATATAAAGATTCCAAAAATAAAATAGTTAGAGATTGTCCAGAACTTTATTCCAGAAAAGCTGTTATTGGAATTGATTTTGCTTCATTTAATGATTTTGCTTCTGTTGGAATCCTTTTTAAGGTAAAAGATGAGTACATTTGGAAATGTAAAACATTTATTTCGAGTCAAAATAAATTCTTTAAAGATATCAAATTTCCATTTAATAATTTTGGACAAAGTGGTTTTCAAGATTATGAAATAGTTAATTCTTCAATTGATGCTGAGTTTATTGTGAATGAAGTTATAAATTTGATGGGAAAATATAAAGTTTTAAAAATTGTTTTGGATAGTTATAGATTTCAATTATTAAAGCAAGCTTTTTCTAATAAAGGAATAACTGATGTAGAATCAAAACAAAATCCAGATGGATTGATACGTATGGTTAGATATCCAGCTAGTATGGCAGCAATTATTGCTCCAAAGATTGAATTAGAATTTACAAAAGGGAATGTCAATATTGGTGATTCAGCACTCATGAGATGGGCAATAAATAATACAGCCATTAAGGATTGTAGCGATGGTAATAAAAAATATGAAAAAATAGAACCAAAATTAAGAAAAAATGATCCATTCATGGCTTTTGTAGCTGCATTTTCACAAAGTGATTTATTAGAAGAAGAAATAATCTATATTTAGTTGGGAGGTGTTAACATGTTAAAATTTAATTTTTTGAGAAAGCAAAAAAATGCTGAAAATTATGAATTATATGATATTTTTGATTATTTATTAAGTCAAAAACAAGTTCAGAAAGCAATATATATTGAGAGCATGCAACAAGCAGCTGATATTATTGCATCATATATTTCAAAATTGAAAATGAATACATATAAATATGACTTTAAACAGAAAAAAATTATGGAAGATAATGGCTTTTTACAATTTATTTTGAATGTTAGACCAAATTTAAATGAAAATGCAACAACATTTAAATATAATTTAGTTTATCAATATCTTACAAAAGGCGAAGTATTAATTGTTGAAATAAATAATAAATTGTATCTGGCTGATTCGTTTCGAGTAACAAATAATATAATCAATGAAAATTATTATTATAATATTAGATTAGAGTTACCAGATAAAACCACATTGTCAATTAACAAAAGATTTAAATCAAGTGAAGTGATTCATTTGAAAAATCCAAGTAAAAAGATTGAAACATTTTTAAATGCTTTATATACGGATTATGGTGTGTTATTAGAAACGGCAAGAAAACAATTTGTAATATCTAACTCATCAAAATATTTTATGAAAGTTCCGGGTTCTCAACCAGCAATTTTTGATACTGCTACTAAAAAAGAAATAAGTTATGAAGAATATAAAAGTAAAATTTTATCGAGTCTATTTGATGAAAATGATGGTGCTATTTTATTATCTGAAAAAGTTAATGTAGCAAAAGTTGATAATGGTGAAAGAAAAAGTACTACTGATTATATTAATTTATTAGATAAGTGGAGAGCTGAAGTTGCTTCGGTTTATAAAATTCCTTTGGAAATATTTAATAAAACTGGTACTGATAAGTCTTCGATAAATGAAGAATTTATCAGTCATTGTATATTGCCAATCATAACACAAGTGGAAGAAGAAATAAATAATGCAATTTATGGAGAAAATTCATTTAAAGATGGTTATGTAAGATTTAGTAGATATAATTTGATTTATCATGATGCTATTAGTAATTCAACTTCAGTAGATAAATTATTTTCAAATGGTTTTGCTCATAATGAATTAAGAAGATTTTTAGATTTAGATTTACTTGATGAATCTTGGGCTAATGAACCGAATATTACTAAAAACTATGGTTCTGTGAAAGGAGGTGATAACGATGAAAAATAATAAGTATATGCAATTCGTAAAAATAAATGATAATAACACTGAATTATATGTTTACGGAGATATTAGAAAACCTGACTTGATTGAGAGATGGCTTGATTTAGATGATCCTGGAAGAACAGATGCTTTATCATTTTCGGAAGCTTTAAAACAGGTTGATACACCCAACCTTATAGTAAGAATCAATTCTTATGGTGGAATTGTTTCGGAAGCATTAGCGATATATTCATTGCTTTGTGATAGTGGATTAAATGTTATTACAAAGGTTGATGGATTTGCATGTTCAGCAGCATCTATAATATTTATGGCTGGTAAGGAAAGAATAGTTCCAGAATCAGGATTATTAATGATTCATAATGCTTGGAGTGTTGCTGAAGGTGACAGTAATGCATTAAAAAAAGCTGCAGAAGATTTAGAAATCATTACATCTCCTTCTTTAGAAATTTATGCAAGTAAAACAAAATTATCTAAAGAACAATTAAAAGATATGATGGATAAAGAGACGTGGATTAATTCAAATAAAGCATTTGAATATGGTTTTGCAACAACTTTAAATAAAGATGATGCTGCGAAACAATCAATTGAATCTAATTTTGTAAAAAAATTAGTTAATAAAATTGAAATGTTAGAAAAAGAAAATTTAAAATTAAATAAAACAATAAAAGAAAATATAAAGGAAAAATCTGCTGATCCATGGCAAGATTTTTTTAGATAGGAGGAATGAAATTATGTTTTCAAAAAATATGGAAAAAGTACGTGAAGAAGCTTTAGAAATTCTTCAAAATTCAGATGACAAAGCGAGTGCTATTGTCGAAGTTATGGATAAAATCATAACAGCTAAAAATGAAGGGTTGATAAATGAATTAATTAGCCAACAAGAAGCTTTAAATAATGATGTTAATTTAAAGAGTAAGTTAGGATTAAGAAATCTTAGTCAAAATGAAAAAGACTTTTATGAAAAACTAAAAGATGTTAAACAAGCAATTACTGCATCTCAAATTGATATTATTCCAACAAGCATTGTAAATGTTATGTTAGAAAATGTAAAAGAAAGTTCTGAGTTAATCACAAGTGGTCTTATAGATTTTGCTCCAGCTGGAGTGAAAAAATGGTTATCTTCAGAAAAATCTGGTACGTTTGCATGGGGTAAATTAGATGACACACTTTCTGCACAATTATCAGCAACGATAACTGGATTAAATTTGGATGTTAATAAACTATCTGCTTATTTAATTATTCCAAAAGCTATAAGAGAATTATCTTATGAATTTATTGATAAATATTTTATTGCTATTTTAACTCAAACAATTAATGAAGGTATTGAAGCTGGATATTTAAATGGTAATGGTGTAGGAGCTCCAATTGGTATTTATAATAAAACAAATACTGTTGAATCAAATGGAACTCATGCAGCAAAAACTGTTTTGAGTACGATTACTAATTTTACACCTAAAGGATTGGCAACAGTTAAAAAGACACTTTCTAACAATGGAAAGAGAGTCTTTGATAAAATATTCTTAATATGTAATCCAGCAGATGAAGCTGATTATGTAGCTCCAGCTTTATATGATAGAGAAGGAAGAAATGTTAGTTCTTATAAAAATTTAACTGTTATTGCATCAACACAAAATACTCAAGGAAAAGCAATATTTACTATTCCAGGAAAATACGCAATGGGTATTAGTAGCATGAAAATAAATGAATATGATCAAACAAAAGCATTAGACGATGCTGATGTAATTATTGCAAAAGTTTATGCAAATGGTAAAGCTGTTGATGATTCAGTAGCAGTTCCATTCGATGTAACTAAATTAGAAGAATATATTCCAGTTTATAAAGAAGTAAATAGTGCTCCAGCAACTTCTTCAGCAACTAATACAGAAACACAAACTCCAGGAGCATAATATGATATATATAGTAATTAAAAAATTTAGAGATTTAAAAGATGGTAATCATATATATGCTGAAAATGATTTTTATCCATATTGTTTAAAAGATATTGATGAAGAAAGAATTGCTGAACTAATATCTTGCGATAATAATTTTAAAGAACCAGTAATTCGAGAATTAACACAAGAAGAAAAAGAAATGTTAAATATCAATAATTCAGAAAATGCTGATGATTCAACAGAAGATGCTGAACCAGAAAATGCTGATGATTCAACAAAAGATGATGAATTAAAAAATGCTGATGATTCAATAAAAGATGATGAATTAAAAAATGCTGATGATTCAATAAAAAACGTTGAATCAAACAATGCATTATCAAACAAAAGAAGAAATGGAAGATAAATTAATTCAAGAAATAAGGGATGAACAAAACGTCCCTTATTTTGTTGATGATAAAACAATTCTGACGATTGTTAAAGAAGCTATTTATGATACAAATAAAAAAGTCGGTGCTGAAATTGATTATGAAAGCGATTTAACAGCAAGATCATTTATTAAAAATTATTATTTGTATGCTTCAACGTATCGATTAGCAGAATTTAGAGAAATATATGCTGGAGATTTATATGACTTACAAATTAGATATAACAAAGACACCAGTGTATAGGGATGGCAAATTTGAATTATTTGATATAAAACAAGAAAAGAGTTTATATCCTAAAGAATACATAAAATCTAGAAATAAAAGTCTGACTTATATGGAGCTGAGTTTTGGTGATGTCTTAAAGTATGAAATGAATTCAAGGGATATAGATATTTCAAAAAAAGTATTAATACCTCAAGATAGAAGTATTAGTACTATGTGTGTATTAAAGGAAGAAGATAGTTTTTATAAAGTTTATAATACATATCATTTCACGAATGACAATGGATTTAAACAAACTCGATTAACTTTAATTTCATACAAAAATCCAATTATTAAGGAGGAATATGACAAAAGAAGAATTGGTAAAAACGTTAGAAAAACTTAATATACCATTTAATGAAGCAATATTGTCTGATGATGATACTAGTTCTGAAGAACATATCTGCTTTTGGGACTATGTTTGGACACCAATAACATCAAGTTCAAATTCTTATTCTTTTACAGTTACTTATCAAATATCTTTTATCTCTGATAAATCAAGAAGTAAGAAACTATTAGAATTAATTAATTTATTACTTGAAGAAGGACATCCTGTTCAAGTTTATCGTGAGTATATATCTAAGAATCGTCAATGGCATTCTTATTTTTCTTTAGATGTTATAGAAGATATAAACAATGTTTGATGGATTTAATGAATTAGAAAATGAATTAAAAGATATTTTGAAAAAAGTTGATAATATAGAAGAAATATTAGAGGTTGGTGCAAGCGAATTTGTTAATGATGCGTTAAAATTGCCAAAACCAAAATCAAAAATTAATAGTCCTAAACATACACATTTAGTTGATTCTTTTTCTTATAAAAAATCTAGTAAAAAGAAGGGTGAAATCGAAACTGGTTGGGGTGTTTATTATGGACCAATGGTTGAAAATGGTACTGTAAAAATGAAAAAACAACCACATTTGGAACCTTTATTTAATAAAAATAAAGAAAAATACTATAAAAAAATGATTGAAAAAATATATTAAGGAGGAATAAATATGAAGGTAAAAAAACCTAAAATCATTGAAACAGTTGGAGCATTTTATTATGCATTTAATACTCCATCTGAAAGTGGAGAATTTGACTTATCAACTTATGATACAGTTGTAAAATCTCCAATTATTAAGAAGGTCAATGTATCACCAGAAAGTGAAACGGCGACTGTAAGAGCATCAGGAGAAGATTATGATCAAGTATCTCAAACTTCATCAATTGGTTTAGAAGTAGAAGTTATAGCCTTTGATCCAACTGATTTAGCGAAGGCAAAAGGTGAAACTATGAATACAAATGGTTTAGTTATGGGTGGTTCTTCATCACCAAGACCATATTTTGCATGTGGTTATCCAGTTATTAAAAAAGATGGAAATCATACCTTAAAATGGTATCCTAAATGTAAGCTAACTGAAAATACTGAAGAAACATCTACATCAGATACTTCATTTAGTGAACAAACTTCAACTGTAAGTATTACTGCTTACTCATTTGATGATGATAATAATAAATATGTTTATTTAGATTCAGAAATGACATCTTATCCATCAGAAATGACTGAAGAAAAATTCTTTACACAAGTTATTACTTCTGCTGCAGATTTAGATAAGATAATTACACCAGGAGCTTAACAACCCTGGTGTTTTTTTAATATAAGGAGGAAAATTTATGGATAATATATTAAAACTTAAAAATGGTGATAACATAAAATTGGAATGGAATTTCTTGGTGCTTGAATATTTAGAAGATTATCCTGGAGGTTTGAAAGGAATAGAAAAAGATATGAAAACTCATATGCATGAAGTAAGAGTTTCAAATTATTTTTGTTATGCTGTAATTAATGCAAATTATGATAAAAAGGTTACATATGAAGAAGCTATAAAATTGATTGATTTAAAAGCATTAAAACGAATCTTGAAATTTATTAGAGACAATGAAAATGAGTTTAACGAATTTAAAAAAAAAGACCAAACCTATTTGAACAAAAAGAACAAAAAGAAACGTTCAAAATGATTAAATCTAAAATAATTTATAATGGAACAAGAATAAATTTATCACCTAATGATGTGATGAAATTAAATCCTCAAGTATATTATGAATTATTAGAGCAACATGAAGAAAGAATGAGAAGTCTTTATGGCAAGTAATGATTTAAAACGGGTAGGTCTTATATTTAAAGCTGATGGTACAGCGGATTTTGTTAAATCTTTAAAGTCAACCAATAACGAATTAAAACAAAATTATGAAAATTTTAAACTTACACAAGCACAATATGACAAAAATACTAGTAGCATGGATAAACTTAAAGATAGATATGAGTATCTTAACAATGCAATTGATACGCAAACGAAAAAAGTTACAATATTAGAAGAACAATTACGAGAATTAGAAGATGCTGAAGAAAAAGATGAACAAGCAATTGAAAGAAAAAGAATTGCTTTAACTCAAGCTCAAACATCTTTAGAAAGATATAAACATCAAGCTGATGAAGTTGCAGATTCTATAAAAAGTGGAACTGCAAATATTGCAGATTTTGCTACTAAGATAAAGGATTCTTCTGAAAAAATTACTTCTTTTGGTAAAAAAGCAAGTGTAGCATCAGCAATTGTTGGCGGTATTGGGATAGCTGGCTTAAAAGTGGCAACAGATTTTGAAGAAGCAATGTCAAGTGTAAAAGCTATATCTGGTGCTACTGGAGAAGACTTTGATAAATTAAAAGAAAAAGCTGAATATATGGGAGCAACAACAAAATTTACTGCTACTGAATCTGCAAATGCAATGTATTATATGGCACTAGCAGGCTGGAAAACTCAAGATATGTTAGATGGTTTGGAAGGTGTTATGTATTTAGCGGCAGCTTCTGGGGAAGATTTAGCAATGGTTTCTGATATTGTAACTGACAGTTTAACTGCTATGGGTTATTCTGCTGATAAATCAACACATTTTGCAGATGTATTAGCTAAAACAGTAACTAACAGCAATTCGACCGTTGAAACATTAGGCGAAGCAATGAAATATACTGGTTCTATAGCTGGAGCTTTAAATCTTGATATTGAAGACGTAGCGGCAGCATTAGGTCTTATGGCAAATTCAGGTGTAAAGTCATCACAAGCTGGAACGGCTTTAAGAGCCATTTTGCAACGTCTTTCAACAGATACTGGTGATGCAAGGTCCGTATTAGAAAGTCTTGGTGTTAAAATCTTTGATAATAAAGGAAAAATGCGAGATTTTGGCGAAATAATGGTTGATGCACGTGAAAAATTGAATAAATTAACAGATCAACAAAAAGCATCAATTGCAAAGACCGTTGCTGGTACAACAGCAATGGCTGGTTTTTTAGCAATTATTAATGCTAGTGATGATGATTTTAATAAGTTAACTAGTGCTATAAAGGATTGTGATGGTGCAGCTCAAGAAATGTCAGAAATTATGATTGATAATGCAAAAGGTAAATTAACAATTATAAAATCTCAATTAGAAGGAATAGCGATTTCTTTGGCAGAAAATGTATTACCAATGATATCTAAATTTTTGGATTTAATTCAAAATTTGTTATCTAAGTTTAGCGAATTGAAAGTATCTCATCAAAAAGCAATACTTGTTATTGGTGCTATCATTACAGTTTTAGGACCTTTATTAATTATAATTGGAAAAATTGGTACTGGAATATCAGTCTTAATGTCAGGAGGAGCAAAATTTATATCAATAATGTCAAAAGTAAATGGAGCAGTTACTGGTACTATCAGTAATTTTAATCCAATGATTTTGGTTGTTGCTGCTATTATTGCTACGATTGTTGAGTTAGGAATAATAATATACAAAAATTGGGATGATATTTGTACATGGACACAGAACTTAGCTGAAACTATATCTAATACTTGGTCTAATATCGTTGATTTTTTTGATACTATATTTAGCACTGATATGACCGCGATTTTTGGTGCTGGCGGAAATATAATAAATGCATTTTTTGCGAATATTTCAAATCAGATAGAGGGAATTAAACAAGTCTTCTCTGGTCTAATTCAGTTTATCAGCGGTGTTTTTACCGGAGATTGGGAAAAAGCTTGGGAAGGAATAAAAACGATATTTAAAGGTATATTTAGTACTTTACATGCAATTGCGGTTGCACCGATTAATTTGATTATTGGAGCTCTCAATGTTATGATAAGCGGTCTTAATAAGGTAATTGAAGGAATTAATAAAATTAGACTTCCTGATTGGAATTGGCTTGGAAGTTTAGCTGGTAAAGGATTTAATTTTTCTACTATAAAGAGTATTGCTTATTTAGCTAGTGGTGGGGAATTAGTTAGAGGTACTGCAATTGTAGGTGAAGCTGGTCCAGAAATTTTAACAAACAATGGTGGGAATCCTAAAGTAATTCCTTTAAATAAATCGAATGATTCCAATAATAATATAATAGATTATTATAAATTAATGAAAACTTTTTTATTAGCACTTAATAAATGTAAATTAAAATTAGATAAAGATGGTTTTATAAGATTGATTGATGATCGTTTGGATGAGGTGATATGATGTTTAAATTTAAAAATATTTCATCAACAGAAATGAAAGTAATATGTGAAGAAGAAGATAATTTGATTTCTAGATCTGCATTAAGTTATGAAGAGGATTCAAGTGGAATATTTTTTTCTAATCGTTATAATAATGTTGATGGAACTATTAAACTATTTGTAATGGATAAGACAAAAATTAATGAAATTTATGCTTGGCTTAGTGGAGAAGGATTATTAGAATATAATAATAAAGTTAGTACAACTTATTTTTTGGAAGAAATAAAGCCACAAAGGACAGCTTCTATAAAAACTATAGATTTAAATTTTAAACGAAGTCCATATTGGTATAAAAAAGAAGATAATTATGTTGAATGTTCAAATACAGTTTCAAATGAAGGTAATGTTTTTTCACAACCAACAATAAAAATTGTAAAAGGTGAATCTGATGTTGTGGATATAACAATTAATGGAATACGTTTTAAATATACATTTCCAACAAACGAAGAATATGTAATTATAGATTCTTATGATTGTAATGCATATTATAATGGTTTATATAGAAATGAAAATTTAGAAATTGATTTTGAATTTCCAATACTAAATCCAGGTGAGAATCAAATTGCTTATAATAGTGGTAGTTGCCAACTTTTCTTTTTAAAGAAAGATAGGTGGGTTTAATGATTAAAATTTTTGATGGAGAGGCAAAAACTTTTAATAGTAATGGCAAAATTTCAATAAATCCAATTGAATTAAAAGAATATAAAAAGAAATCGTTAAATGGTTGGTACATTGAAGTAGAAGTGCCAATAAAGTATATTAAATATATATTAAAAGATGATCTCTGTGTTATTAAATCTAAATCAAAGATTAATCCACAGGCATTTAGAATTGGAAATTTAACAAAGAGTAGTAGAACTATTAAATTTACAGCATATCATGTTATGTTCGATTCTCAAAATTATATGTTGGACGATGTTAGACCAACTAAAAAGAATGCAATAAATGCTTTAGAATATATAAATGATAGAACTAATGAAAAAAGTCCTTTTGTTTATTCTTCAAATGTTAATACAATATCTACAGCATATTTTCAGTTAAAAAGTTTATATGAAGCATGGTCTATAATTGAAGAACGATGGGGAGGTTGCTTTGATGCAGATAATTGGAATATAACATTGTCAACTGACTTGGGAAAAAGAGTAGGTGAAATGTTAGTTTATCAAAAGAACTTGGAAGATTTATCTATCTTAGAGGATTGGAGTAATGTTGTAACAGAGCTGTATCCAGTTGGTTCAGACGGATTAAAATTACCTGAAAAAGTATTGAAATCGGATGTTAAATATAAGATTCCATATTCAAAAACAATTGACTTTCCTTCCGATTTAGAAGAGTACGATGATGATGGTAATCAAGTTGAAATTTCACAAGATAAATTAATCGAAGAGTTAAGAACGAAAGCTGTAAAATATTTAGATGAAAATAAATATCCAAAAGTATCATATGAAATGAGTACTAATATTTCTGAAAGTTATGATATTAATGATAAGATTCTTGTAAAACATCCCTTAGTAAATTTATTAACAGAAGTCCAAGAATATGTTTACAATCATAAGTTGAAAAAGACTGAGAGTCTTGTTTTTGGTAATTATAAAAAGGATATAGTTCAAAAAGTATCTTCTTTAAAGGAAAATATAAATCAAATATCCACTCGATTGATTCAAAATAATGAAACACTTAAAAAGCAAAAAGATATCATTAATAATTTGAATAAGTTAGGTCAGGTTTATATTGATGATAATGAAATATTAATTTTAGATAAATTACCAAAAGAAAAATCAAAATATGTTTTAAGATTAGGTCTTGGTGGGATTGCTTTTTCTGATAATGGTTATGAAGGTGAATTTAAAACTGCTTGGACTTTGGACGGAAATTTTAATGCAGATTTTATAAATTCAGGTAAAATAAATACTAGTTTAATTGAAGGGTATTCTGAATTAATCACAAAAGTTGATACAATATCAGATTTAACTAGAACTATATCTGGGACTAGCTATATTGAAATGCAAGATGCTTTTGAGGGGGAAGCATTAAGTTTTTCAATAAGTGGGCAAATGAGTTTGATTTATCCATCAAATGATTTATATCCATCAAATGATTTATACCCTCTTGATAGTAATTTGATTGTTCAAAATTCAAGTAACGAACAGGAAGTGGTTCATTTACCAATAAATTGGTTAAATTATTTGGATGAAAGTACATTTGATGAATTTGTAATATCAAATGGTAAATCTAAAATAATAAGAAGAGTTGGAATCAACGAAGATGATACAAAATATGCACTTGATGAAGAAGTAATTGAATATTATGATGATTTGAACATTTCACTTTCAACCGGATATAATAAAATATGGTTACAATCATTTGAAGATGTAGACTTAAAGTATTCGGTTAAATATACGGTTAAAAGTGATTATACAGATACTTTTGCAACAAAGGTTGAAATGCATTCTAGTATTAAGCAGAGTGAAGATAAAATAAATTTGGAAGTATCAAAAAAAGTTGATGAAAATGAAGTAATCGCGGCAATAAATCTATCTAGTGAAGAAGCATCAATTGTAGCTGATAAAATTAAATTTGAGGGCTTGGTAACAGCTAATGATAATTTTAAAATTTTATCTGATGGATCTATCGAGGCAAAGAATGCATCTTTAAAAGGTGATATTTTTCTTCCTGCAGGAGGAAAAGTAGTTGGTGGAGACGGAATACTGTCAACTATGGTAGTGGCTGGGAATATGTGGTCTAGTTTTTTCCTTGGAGGAGAAGGTTTCATGCCGCTAGGTTTCGAAAGATATGTTAATTCTTCAAATGTAGCATCTGCTATTGCAACAAATATGCTACTTGATTTTGTTATACCATCAAATTTTAAAGTACAAAAAGCTTATATATATTTGCGACATATTCCATCTACAAATTCAGATGAATATAATAATGTTTCTGTTACTGGGTATTCCAGAAATGTTAAAGCTTATATATGTAAAGATAATAGCTTTAGTCGAAAAGTTTCATTTTCTGGAGGTTTAAACGAAATTGCAGGTAACTATTCTGAAATAGCAAATTGTTTTGGTTCTGCAGGATTCACTGGTTCATCATCTGGTGTTTCAGAAGCTACATCAATTGATATATCAAATTTAATAAATAAGGCTGGAACATATTCAATTAATTTAAAAAGTACATATGGGGTATCAACTAGTGCGAGTGATATTTATGCTTGCACTGGATGTGTTTTGGCACAGTTATACATTTATGGATATACAAGTTTATAAATTTTGTAAAAGGAGGAAAAAATAATGCAAAATGTATTGACACGCATTCGAAAGAATGCGATAATTCTACAAACAAACAAACAAACAAACAAACAAACAAACAAACAAAGGTATACTATACCTTGCGAAAGGGGGTGCAGTTATTTAGTAGTAACTGCATCTCAAAAAAGAAGGGAGGCAATGGCTTAATAATTCATTGCTTCTTTTCTGTTCGAGGTGCATTATGCTAAAAATCTTTTCTAATAAAGGAGAAGCTAATGCAATACCTTTAAATGGAACAAATCTAAATTTTAATTTTGCTGAAATAATTAATATGCTCTATCTAGTTGGAGCATATTTTCATACATCAGACGCGGATTTTAACCCAAATGAAGTTTGGTGTGGGACGTGGGAGTTAGAATTTGATGGAACAGTATTAGTTTCAAAATCTAATACTTCAGGTTCTAAATTCAAAGCTGAGGCTGGTACAGTGGTAGGTGAAGAATCACATACTTTAATAATTGGAGAAATGCCAAAACACTCTCATTTAATGGGATTGCTGGGCGGAGGCAATCAAGAAAGATGGGGCTTGCAGTACGCCAAAAATTCAGAATGGAGATACTATGATGGTGCTGATATTATAGCATCTTCTGGTGAATCTCAACCTCACAATAATATTCAACCAAGCAAAATTTGTTTTAGATGGCATAGAACAGCATAGCAATGAATAATAGCCGATTATATGGCTTTAAAAGTATTTAAAAATAAAGGTGAAGAAGGTGCAATGCCTTTAAATGATGAAAATTTGAATTATAATTTTCAAGAAGTGTTAAATATGTTATGCCCTGTCGGGAAAGTTGAAATTTTCTTTGATAATAATGACCATAGTAACTATTTAGGGTTCAAATGGGAAAGAACCTCAATCGGAAAAGTTCCAGTTGGTATTAACAGCAACGATTCTGATTTTAATACAATAGGCAAAACTGGCGGAGAAAAAACACATAAATTAATTATTAATGAAATGCCTTCACATCAACACGCTATGTATTTATCAGGGAGTTCAACTCCTAATAGACAGGCTGTAAATTGGTCAAATCAAGGGTATCAAGAATTTAGTGGTATTACAAAAGCAAATGACAATATTTCTGGGGGCAATCAGCCACACAACAATTTACAGCCATATGAAGTAATGGCATTTTGGAAAAGAATAGCATAATAAAAAACTAAATAACAAAATGAATGCAAAAAATTGAATTTAAATCAAAAGGTGAAACGGGAGCAATTCCGTTAAGCCCAACAACATTGAATCAATTACAAGATAATATTGAAACATCAATTGAAGAGATAAATACAAAAGTTGAAGCTAAAACAATATTATCAGTAAAATTAGCTGATGATTATTCTCCTGTTAAGGAACAATATTGTGAAATAAATACTTGGGTAGAAAATGTAAAAACAGGTAATAAACTAAGTGTTATAGCTGGAAAAATTAAAGTGGGACAAGGTGTTTCAAAATTAAGAATTTCTGGTGTTTTTGGAGCAAATGCAACAGGAAATGAAAGATATTATTTTTGGACTAGAAAAAACAGTGTAAATGTTGGAACATGGGTTGTTGAAGACGTCTTAAATATTTACAGTCCAATTCCATTTGAACAATTAATCGAAGTTAAAGAAAATGATATTATTTCAGTTGCTATTTATAATAACTATGGAAGTCCAATTGAAACAGGAAAAACTATTTTGATTTTTGAAACATTTGAATAATTAAAAAAGAAAGGAACAAAAAATGGAATTACTAAAAAAATTCAAAGAGAAATATTTATTAATGACATTTTTAGTTGGATTAATTTTTAGTGTATTTATGACATTTCATCATACTTTAAATAAGTATGATGACATTTTAGATACATTAAAAACTACTCAGCAAATGTCTTTAAAAAGTGTGATTTGGAATGATAATATTCCGCTTGGCGAAAGAACTTCCGCATGCGATGTATATCTGGAAGCTGGATATAATTCATTAACAAAAAAACATTGCGAAAAGATTATTAATGAAAGTGTTGCAATAAACACTTTTTTTTGATGGAAAGGAGGAGAAGAAATGGATATTCAAACAATTATGACTTTAGTTACAATATTTGTAACATATTTCTGCGGTGTTATTGCTAAAAAACATCCAAAGTTTAATAATAAATTAATTCCAGTACAAAATTTATTAATTGGAATTATTGTAGCAGTAATTAACTTTATTATGACTAAAGATTTTAATGGTTCTATTGTAGTAGCTGGTTTACTTACTGGCGGTGCATATGACCTAGGAAAAAATTTAAATGACTTATTGAAAGGAGAATAACTATGAACGAAAAAGCAAAATTTATAGAAATAACAGAAGAACAAAAAGAAAAAATAAATAAAATAAGATTAAGTTTTTCTGATATCTATAATTGTATTGAAAAATTATGTGAAAATAGTAGAGAAAAATCTCTGGCAATCACAAAATTGGAAGAGGCTCAGTTTTGGGCTATTAAAGGAATAAGTAGGGAGGAAAATTAATATGAAATTAGCGGAAAGAACGTTTAGAAGAAAAGATTATGTATTGACTAGCAAATTTGGTTATCGAAAAGTTATTAATACGTCAGCGGGAGCTACTAATTCGTTTCACAGTGGTGCCGACTACGGAACTCATGGAGAAAAATGGGCACAATATGCTTTGGAAGATGGAATAGTTTCTAGTGTTTATACAGACTCATATGGTGCAAAGTGCGTAGTCATTGATTATGCTCGAATAGGCAAGAAATTATACTATTGTCATCTAGACAAAATCTGTGTTAAGAAAAATCAAAAAGTAAATCATGATACGATTTTAGGCTATACAGGAGCTACTGGAAGAGCAAACGGAATCCATCTTCATTTGTGTCTAAAAAACATAAATGGAAAGGATTTTTTAGATCCAGAGAAATATGATTATATTGAAGCTAAAAAAACTTCTAATAATTTTCTAGGAACAAAAGGTTACCTTAAATACGGAGATAAAGGAAGTAATATCAATAAAATTTGCTTATTCTTTGCTAATACTTTTTATGGATATTTTGGTAATACAAAAGAATCTGCAAGAATTAAATTAGTAGGTAAGAATGGTACTGGTGACTTTTTTGGTGAAAATTTAAAAGCGTGGGTTAAAGAGTTCCAAACAAGAACTGGGCTTGAACCTGATGGAAATATTGGACCACTTACTTTAGCTATGTTAAAAAAATATGGATTTAATTATTAAAAAATGACCTAGTCACTTGGCTAGGTCATTTTTTTATGCTTTTTTCAATTCTTTATTTCAAAATTAAAAAGACTCAATTCATAACAATTGAGAATTTTTTTAATGGATTTTAATATTTTAAATGAATATTTGCGGTAAAAGTGGCGGTAAAAAAAGAAAAATCCCCTTATTATAAGGACTTTAATTGCATAAATGGTGGCCTCGGTGAGAATCGAACTCACACTCTAACCCTTAGGAGGGGCTTGTTTTATCCTATTAAACTACGAGGTCACACCATAATATTAACACAAAAATAATAAATTAACAATAGATTTTTACAAATAGAAAAATTCTAAATAATTTACCATTCATGGTTAATAAAATATATTACATAATTGATACAATTACCCATTGGAGGTTAACATATGAAAGCTAATGAAGCTATATCAATTAAACTAATAAATATATGTAAGAAAGAAATATATCTATAAATAAATTAGCATCCCTAAGTTTTTTTACTCAAAGTACCATAGAAAATATTGTTAATTGTAATTCTAAAAATCCCAAGTTACTTACAATTGTAAGAATTTGTGATGGATTAGGTATTACTTTAAAAGAATTCTTTTCAGATGATTTATTCCTTAACCTAGATAAAGAGGACTAATTTTTCTCCTTTTTTATTATAGATTCGGCCGTTTCGGCCATAAACGCGATTATTTCCATACAGTCAATATTGCCCTTTAGCTCTTCACAGCGCACATGACCGTACTTTTCGCGTGCAATGCCGACGCACTGCTTTGCGATAGCTGCGATCTTGTCCTTGGCCTCAATATCCTGCCCGTCATTAAACGGAAAAGTGAGTCCTTCTGCCATAACAGCGCCCGTTATGGCTCCGCACAGCTCTCCGCTTCTTGCGCCGCCGCCGAAGCCGGCTGACAGTGCAAGCGCCGTTTTTTCGTCCATGCCTGTATACTCGCAGCACGCGGCAAACACCGACTGCGCACAGTTAAAGCCGTTATTGTGATAATCCAGTGCTCTTTGTCCGATATTCATAGCTTCCTCCTGTAAAAAAGCCCCCTGTCCTAAGACAGAGGGCGTTGTTAACGCGGTACCACCTCTATACGCTCTCTCCTCGCGGATAAAGCCTCGGTGAGTTCGTGACTCAAGCGCTGTATCGGGCGCACCCGTCATCGCCTACTGCAATTTCAGCGAGCCGCTCCAAGCCGTATTCGTTCATCTCAGCTCTCCCCTTTTCAGCAAACAGGGTCTCTCTGTGCAGCAAAAAAATGAATTACTTGCGCTTTTCATCGCGTTATCGATGTGGATTATACTAAACTAATCACATCTTGTCAACTTATATTTCGGTATAAAAAAGCCTATTACCTTTTTCAGCAGTTTGGCCGCCTCAGCTTATATTTATCGGCAGCGGCAAGCTGCTCCTCGGCTCCGGCGAGCGTGGTCTCGGTCACAACGTCGCCGCCGTGAAGTCTTGCAAGCTCCATACGTCTTCCCTGACGGTCAAGCTCTTTGACAATGGTAAAGGTCTTTCCGCCACGCTCCGCCTTTTCTATTTTATCGTGGCTGTCGGCCAATGCCGCTATTTGAGGCAGGTGCGTTATGCACAAAACCTGCTTTCCGCGTGAGAGATCGCTCATTTTCTCGCCGACACGCTGAGCCGCTATTCCGGACACACCTGTATCGAT
>OJAW01000712.1_pt1 | contig 22016 bp, 22 predicted proteins | sample 1589151 | NCBI WGS metagenome assembly OJAW01 (sample SAMN03283290) | human gut metagenome | biome: human-associated habitat; material: feces | host: Homo sapiens | place: Peru | collected 2012
GAACGTGGACAAGTTTTAGCTAAACCAGGAAGCGTTACACCTCATACAAAATTCACTGCAAGTGTTTATGTTCTATCTAAAGAAGAAGGTGGAAGACATACTCCATTCTTCTCAAATTATAGACCACAATTCTATTTCAGAACTACTGACGTAACAGGTGTTATTGAACTACCTGCTGGTGTTGAAATGGTTATGCCTGGCGATAAAGTTGACATGACTGTTGAACTAATTGCTCCAGTAGCTCTTGAAAAAGGTACTAAATTCTCTATCCGTGAAGGTGGAAGAACTGTTGGTGCCGGTGTTGTTTCTGAAATTTTAAAATAAGGAATAACTAAAAATCACGATTAATTTCGTGGTTTTTTTATTTGCAACTTTAATTATATTATGTTAAAATTATCTAGGGTAGAGTAGTATATGACAAATACAATGGACAAATTTAATAATTATTTATTAGAGTATTATAAAGAGATTTTATCTGAATTAAATTTTTTAGGTATATTAAAAAATTTTACTTCTTCGATGGATATAAAAAAATTATATCCTCTTTTAGACTACCCTGAAAATAATAAATACTTTAAAAGTGATTTTAGAAATTTAATTATAGAGGGTAAAAATTTAACAGAAAAAGATTATTATGAATTTTCACTATATGATTCTATTATATCAACAATATTAAATAATTCTATTTTTGAAAATGTTGATAAAAGATATTATGAACTATCTGATCTAAAAGAGGATTTTGATAATGGATCACTTGATTATTCATTTATAACTAAATTTATGATGAAACATAAATTTTCTATTAGTGAAATAAATATAGTTTTATCTAATTATAAACCTAATAAAAGAAAACCTGTTGAGAATAATTTTGATGCATCTCTTTCTAAAGTTGAACTTCCAAAAAGAGATAATAAAGTAAAAAAGAATTTTCTTCATAATGAAAAATACATTTCTATAATAGCATTTCTTAAAAGTAATGAATTATTATATAAAGATTATTTAAATAATGAAGCAGTAGTAAGTATATTATCACTTGCAAAACCATATTTAGATTTTGATAATGCTATGTACCCTGAAGTTAATTTTATTACTTTACTAACTGTTTTACAAACACTTGAAAGAAAGCTAGATATAATGATTAACTCTAATATATCCTCGGATGAAGAAATAACTAAATTACTTGATAGTATGTATGATATTTATGAAGAATGTAAAAAAATTATCCCTAAAGAAAACGTATTTGAGATGCCTAATGAAGTTATTAACTTAACAGATATAAATATACCAATAGAACTATTAAATAAACTCCAGATGGGTAATTTAGACTATAAAAAAGGTATAGAACCAGTAAAGGTTAATATAGATAGTAATTATATAATAAGAGTTAATACTTTAGGTGAGCAAGCACTAACATTTATTGAATATAATAATAATATTTATATATTAGCCTTTGGTAATAAAAATAATATAATTGATTTAACTTTTAATTTTATAAATAAAAATAAAAAATTAATAAATGAAGTAATTTATGGAGAAACTAATGAAAGAAAAAAATGATTTTATAACAAATATATCTAATAGATGTTTAAAACTAATTGCTAGTAATAAAATAAATATGGTAGATATTGCATATAAAATGGGAATTAGAACTATAGATTTATATAATATTTTATTAAATAATAATGAAGATATTTCTATATATTTAAAACTTTATTTATTATTACAAAAATAAGTATCTGTTATTTTAGATACTTATTTTTTTGAAATTCTTTTTCTACTAAATTCTTTTTATTTAAGAAATAATAATTTATTTTATTTAATATTAAATCAAATTCTCCAATATATTCATATATATCAGGTTTAAATCCCATTTTAAAATTATCAAGACCATAATATTTACTTTCTTTTGAAAAGTTACCAGAGACACCCCCTAAAGAGGCATACTTATAATTATTTTTATAGTTCATTAATATTTTATAAAATAAGAAATAATTTGGTGAAAATGATTGATATTTTTTATCATAACCACTTACTAAAATAGATATTTTATCTTTACATTTTATAACAAGAGCTCCCGCTATATAATTATCTTCATTATTTGCTAGATATTTATTTGAAAGAAGAATATCCTCTTTTAAACAAAGAAGTGCTTTATCAGAATTCATCTTTTTATTAATATTTCTTTCACTTGGTACTTTAAGAAGTTTTTTACTTAAAAGTTCATTTTTTTCTTTTTCTTCTTCATAAGCTTTTTGACTATTTATTGCTAAACTTTCATTATCTATTTTAACTAAAAAGTAATCAATAGCATTTTCTTTATTAAAAATATTATAATAATCACTATAATGAAACATATCTTTATGTATTTTATTTTTAATAAATTTATATAATTTATCCATACTTAGTGCGTTAGACTTTTCTATAATTAAACCTTTTCTTTCACATTTTCTAATTTTATTTCTAACATTTTTATTTAAATTATTTATATTAAAATTATCTAAATTTACAATTGCTTCATAAGTAGGTAATATTGAAGTAAATACTTTAGAGGTATCTATTTTTATATAACCGCATCTATTTAATATTTCTATTATACGGTAGTTATCATTATATATAGGATTTTTTGTTTTATTATCTATTTTAGCAATAGGTATTGTAGGATTTATTCTTATAAAAGCAATACCCTCTTTTTTATAGAAGTTTATTAAATCTTTAGTAAAACTATTAAGTAAATTTTCATTTTTATAATCAATTAAAAAGCCTTCGGGAACATATGCATATAGATAACTATTAATCATTTGAACAAGTACAAGAGCACTAGCAACTATTGAATCACCATCAAAATAGCCAATCATTTCATATTCATAGCCCTCTTCACTTTTTAAAAGAGCATAACTAATACTTTGATGAAAATTTTGATGTTCCCAGTTTTCAGAAAAATCTTGAAATTCTTTTAAAGTAATTGTTCTTATTTGCATACTTATCCTCCTTTTTTAAAGAGATTATTATATCATTAAAAATAAATAATTGCAATTAGTAAAAAAAATTATTATAATATATATGTTAGGATGTGAAAAAATATGGGAAGAATAGTTAGAGAGACAATAAGTGATAGATTTAATAAATTTATTATGATGTCTATAGTAACTTCAATTGTTATTGCTTTAATTGGAGCAGTACTTATATTTATGCCAGAAATGTCTAATAAGTTAATTGGCGTTATAACTGGAGCTTTATTTGCACTTTCAGGTATTAATGCAATTTATAAGTTTATATCAAGAAATGGTGCGAAGCTTTATTCACTTAATTTACTTTTTGGAATAATACTTGTTTTAATAGGAGCAATTATTATATTAGTTCCATTTTCAGTTACATCATTTTTAACAATTTGTTTAGGATTATATTTAATTGTATTCGGAGCAAATAAAGTAACTTATGGTGTATGGTTTAAAATAGGTGATGATTCATCTTGGTTAATTACTTTTGTAATTGGAGTAATGCTTATGGTATTTGGAATATTAGTATTATCAAATCCATTTTCCGCACTTACGGTTACTCAAGTAATTGGAACATTTTTAGTGCTTTCAAGTATTCTTGATATAACAGATTTAGTACTTCTTAAGAAAAGAGCAAATGAGATAACAAAGATATTTTGGTAGGTAATTATGAAGATAAAAGAAATAAAAGCAAGAGAAATTCTTGATAGTAGATCAAATCCCACTTTAGAGGTAACAATGGTCCTAGAAAATGGAGTAGAGGCAACATCATCTATTCCATCTGGAGCCTCAACAGGAAGTAAGGAAGCGTTAGAACTTCGTGATAATGATGAAAGATATCATGGTAAAGGTGTTTTAAAGGCTGTAAGAAATGTTAATGAAATAATATTTCCAGCACTTTATAATATGGATTTAAATATTAAAAATGTTGATAAAAAGATGCTTGAACTTGATGGAACAGAAAATAAATCAAAGTTGGGTGCTAATGCTATTTTAGGGGTATCACTATGCGCTTTAAAATGTTTAGCAAAACTCGAAGGTAAAGAATTATTTGAGTTTGTTAGTACTGGTAAATTTAATATGCCTGTACCAATGATTAATGTTATTAACGGTGGAAAACACGCTGATAATAATTTAGATATTCAAGAGTTTATGCTTGTTCCTGTTCAAAAAGAGGAAAAAGAAAGAATTAGATGTGCAAGTGAAATATTTAATACTTTAAAATCTATTTTAAAGGGTTATCATTTATCAACAGGTGTTGGTGATGAAGGTGGATTTGCACCAGATTTAAAAAATAATGAAGAAGCCTTAATGATTTTAGTAAAGGCTATTACAGAAAGTGGTTATACTCCAGGAACTGATGTATTTTTTGCCCTTGATGTTGCAGCATCAGAACTATACGATGGAAATAGCTATTTAGTCGATGGTAAAAAGTTATCGAAGGATGAATTATTTGATTATTATGTAGATTTAATAAAAAAATATCCAATTATAAGTATTGAAGATCCTTTCGAAGAAAATGATTATGAAAGTTTTAGTAAATTAACTAAATATTTTAATGGTAAAATAATGATTGTTGGTGATGATTTATTTGTATCTCAAAAAAAATATTTAGAAAAAGGTATAGAACTTGGTGCTGGAAATGCAATACTTCTTAAAGCTAATCAAGTTGGTAGTGTAACTGAATTTTTAGATACCATTTATACCGCAAAGAAAAATGGGTATAAAACAATTATTTCTCATCGAAGTGGTGAAACAATGGATACCTTTATAGCGGACTTAGGTGTAGGATTAAATCTTGATTTTATCAAAACAGGTTCTGTTTCAAGAGGCGAAAGAATTTGTAAATATAATCGTCTTATGGAAATCGAAGATAAATTAAACTAGTAAATGCTAGTTTTTTTTAATTAACATACTTGAAAATATATCAAAATAATGATTAAATTATTATAGATAGAATAAAGGAGAGATTTTGCATGGAAAAAAATATTAATGTAAAAATAATGGGAGTATTTGCAAGTATTCTTTTATTATTTATTGTAATAACAGCATCATTTGCCTATTTTGGTTCATTTGATGTAAATTTAAATAATAATGTAGCAGTAAATATTAATGCAGTTTCACCTGGAGATGCAACATTTATTTCAAATGCAACACAACTTAATTTACAAGTCCCAGCGGCAAATATGAGTCAAACAGCCTCGAATAATGAAATAGCGGCAGCAACAAATACTGCAACACTAACAGTAAATTTAACTGGAGCAGCAAACTTACTTACAACATGTACATATGATATAGTTTATGAATATGATAGTTCATCAAATGTATATGGAAAAAGTCCGACTACAAAAAATGGTAATAAAGAAATAACATTACAAGTATCAAATGTAAATGGAACAAATAACTTTGCAAATGAAAAGAACTTTGATTATGATTCGAGTTGGACAAACAACAAAAGAACTCTTGTAAGTGGAGCAACAATAGAAAGTGATGGATCTCTTACTACACAAAATATATCAATAACTGGAAAATATTATAACTTAACAATCCCTCAGACATCAATCGAAGGAAAAGCCTTTACAGGTAAAATTTATGTAACAAATCATAGTTGTAGTACAAGTGAATTACCACCAGCATATATAACATTATTAAAAGCTTATGGTGGAAAGGATAATATTACAGAACTTCCTGATAGTGCTTTTGCAAATGTAACAACCGCAAATGATAAAGGTATGTATAAAAAGGCTGATGACCTTGGAACATCATATTATTACAGAGGAGCAGTAAATAATAACTGGGTAAAATTTGGACAAGAAAATGGAAAAGACATCTACTGGCGAATAATAAGAATCAATGGTGATGGTTCAATAAGAATGATATATACAGGCACAACAGATCCAAAGACAGATTCATCAGTAACAGGAAGTAACGGCGTATATATGACTGGTACTGGTACTCAAATAGGAACAAGTGCCTTTAATAGTAGTTCTAATAAAGCAGAATATGTAGGCTACCAATATATAGAAGGACAACAACACGGCTTTGGAAAATGTAATGGAACAAATGCAAGTTGTACAGCAAATGGAAATACTGTGTATAATAGTACGATAAAACAAACGATAGATAAATGGTATGTAGGAACAACATTAGAAAAAGATGCAGCAACAAAATCACTAGTCTCACAAGACCAAATATTCTGTAATGATAGAAGTGCTTCAACTTCAGATGTTACTTATTCAAATACAAACTATACAACATTAACAAGTTGGAATTCAACTGGACTAGATTATTATTATGGCGCAAGAGGAAGATTAAATAATAGTAAAAGCCCTATATTAACTTGTCCTGAAGAAAGTGATAAATTCACAGTAAATACAAGTAATGGAAATGGAGCGTTAACCTATCCAGTGGGATTAATAACAGCAGATGAAGTAGCAATGTTAGGTGGAAAATTTGAAACAGGTAATAGTACTTATTATTTGTATACAAACCAATATTATTGGTCGGGGTCGCCTATTATTTTCCGTTCGAGTGGAGATGCTGGTGAGTTTGGTGTAGATTCTTCGGGTTATTTGAACACTTATTTTGTGTATTCTGCACTTGGTGTCCGTCCCGTCGTTTCTCTATCCTCTAAAGCCAAGTTATCAGGCAGTGGAACATATAATGATGTTTACACAGTAAGTTAGAAATGTTATAATCTTTCTTGAAAAGGAAAGATTTTTTTATGAAAATAGTGAAAAAGTTAATAGTGATAATACCAGTTATATTATTAATTAGTTTATCTATTTATATTGGATTAACCTATTTTAATATAGGAAAATATGATGAATATTATATTAATAATACAGTACCTGTTATGAAAGAGGAGTATAATGAACAAATTACACCTTTAAAAGAAAAATATAATAATGAAGATGTAGTGGGAACTATTGCAATTGAAAATACTGATTTTAATACTGTGGTAATGCAAGGAAAAGATAATTCATATTATTTAAATCATTTACCAGATAAAACTTATAATATAAATGGTTCAATATTTTTAGATTATAGGGTAGATATTGATGATAGTGATAAGTTACTTATATTTGGACATAGTTCACCAAGTTATTTTTTACCTATTATGATAATTGAAAATTATAAAGATGAAGAGTATTTTAAAGAACATAGATATATTTATTTATCTTCGGTTAAAGAAGTAAAAAAATATGAAGTATTTTCTGTTTTCGTAGAGACTTCAGATTGGTCATATATGAATTTAAATTATGCAAGTAAAGATGAATATTTAAAACACTTACAAAATTTAAAAAGCAAATCATTTTATGATACTGAAGTTGAGGTAAATAAAGATGATAAAATTCTTATAATGCAAACATGTTCAAATATGAAGGAGTATAGCAAGTATCCTAAAAAATATATGCTTGTTATAGCAAAAGAAGTAAAATAACTAAATTTCCAAAATTTGGTTATTTTTTGTATATTTTTCTCTTGATTTTCCTATAATACTAATATGAAAAAATTGTTGACATACATAACAAGGTATGGTAGTATAAGGAACTATCAGGAGGTTTTTGGTTTATGAAGAAACTAAAATATTTTTTTGCTAGTGCAATTGTTCTTGTTGCAGTAGCTGTTTCAACTATTGTTTTTGCAGAATATAAAGAACAGAAAGGTGATATTAGATTTGGAAATACTATCAGTAATAATAGTATTACTGTAACTGAAGGTAATTTAGTTAAACAAGGCGATATTCAGATTAACAAAACAGTATCTAAAATTGATGATAATGGTAATTACAAAGTTACTTTTGAAGTAAAAGGTAAAGATGTTGAGACTCATACATCAAATAAAAAAGATGTTTATGCTGTTGTAGTGTTTGATAAATCAGGCTCTATGTGTGAAGATAGAAACTTTTTTGGTGACTGTAGAAATCCTAATAGAGATGAAAAATGGCAAAGTGCTATTAGTGGTGCAAAAACATTTGCTAAAACATTACATGAAAAATTACCAAATGCAAATATTGCTCTTGTAACTTTCTCTGAAGGTTCAAGAGGAACATATAATGATGCTAAAAAATTACGTGATTTTGCTAAAGCTGATTTTTCTAATGTAAATTTTGGATCTCCAGATGGTGGAACAAATTTATATGCTGGGCTTTATGAAGCAAATAAATTATTAACTTCAGACAAAGTACCAAAAGATGCTATCAAATATGTTGTTGTTATAAGCGATGGAGAACCAACATATTATTATGATGATAATGGTTATACTCATGGTGATGGTAGTTACATGGATGCTACTACTGAAAGAAAAACAAAAGAAATGGCTAAAACAGTTCAATCAAATGCAGAAGTATTTGCTATTGGATATGATTATAATGGTACAATATTAAGTGAAGTAGCATCAGGTGCTGATCATGTATATTCATCAGATCCTAAAACTATAGTAACTAAGTTTACTGATATTGCCGATATAATTGGTAAAGCTAATGCAGGAACAGATGCAACTTTAACTGATAATATTGGTGCAAAATTTGTAATGACTGATGCTCAAGGTAATAAATATACTAGTGAGAAATTTGACATTACTGAGGATGGTAAGAAATTCTCATTTAACATAAAAATTAATGAAGAAGATATTACTGAAGATGGTTGGTATCCAACAAATGCTGACTTTGAATTAACATATACTGACCCAGAGGGTACTACAAAGACTATAAAAAGTACAAAAAACCCAGAGGTATATTGGGTTGCAAAAAGATATGATTACAAAATTGAATACTACTATGATAGACAAATTGATAACACTTTAACTGAAACTGGTAAAGATGTTAAAGGTAAAGAAATCACTGTAAGTGAAGAAAGTATTAATAATAATACTAAAGAAGGTTATTCATTTGTAAGTGTTAATCCTTCTACAAGAAAAATTGTTATTTCTTCATCTGAGGAAAATGTAATTAGAGTATATTATGAAAGAAATTCATATGACTATGAAGTACATTATTTCTTTAATGGTAATGAAGATGAATCATTAATTGAAACAAAATCAGCTAAATATAATGATGTAATTAATACTTATACTGATAAAGTAAAAACTGGTTATAAATTACAAAATACAGAAAATTTACCTCTTACAATTAAAACTAAAGGTAATGTAATAAACGTATATTATGTAACAGATGAAAAACAAACAAAAGAGTTATCTTATACAGTTGAATATTATAAAGATGGTAAAAAAGTAGCAAATGATACACAAGTTGTTAAGGAAACTAAACAAGTATTAGAAAGTGATACTTTAACTGTTAAAAAAGGTGAAATCAATGTAACTAATAAATATGTTGGTTATAAATTTGAAAAAACAAATCCAGAAACTATACCAAATTCTATTAATGATAAAGGTGTAATAAAGGTTTATTATGTATTTGATGAAAATCAAACAAAAGAGTTATCTTATACTGTTGAATACTATAAAAATGGTAAAAAGGTAGAAAATGATACTGAAGTTGAAGTAGCAACTGTTCATGTACTTGAACCAAATACTTTACAAGTAAATCAAGATAAAATTAATACAGAGAATAAATATGTTGGTTATAAATTAGAAAAAACTAATCCAGAAACTATACCAAGTGAAATTAATAATGGTGGTATAATTAAAGTATATTATATTCTTGATGATGGTCAAACAAAGACACTTACTTATACTGTAAATTATTATAAGGATGGTAATTTAGTAAAAGAGGATACTGAAACTATTTATGAAACTAAACAAGTTTTAGAGTCTGATACTTTAACAGTAAAATCTGAGGAAATTAATATAAAGGATAAATATGTTGGATATAAATTTGTTAAAACAAATCCTGAATTAATACCTGAGGTTATTGAAAATAAAGGTGTTATTGATGTATATTATGAAAAAGATACATTTACTTATGAAGTAAGATATTATTTCAATAGAGTTTTAGATGAATCTCTAACTGAAAAAGGTACTGCACTATATGGTGATAAAATAACTTCTTATACTGATAAAGTAAAAGAGGATTACACTCTAGAAACTGTTGAAAATCTACCACTTGTAATAAGTGAAGATGAAAGTAAAAATATTATTAATGTATATTACAAAATTGATGGACAAGGTGTTATTGAGCCAATTGAACCACCTCATACATCAGCAAATAATGGTATTTATGCACTTATATTATTAGTTAATGCTTTAGGTGCATCAGTACTTCTTAAAAAAAGAGAAAACTAATTAAATAAAAATGTCATAGAAATATGGCATTTTATTTTGAATAAATAAATAAAATGGTGTTTTTTTGCTAATTATTTGGTAAAATATAAGTATAGTTAAAAAGGAATGATTGAGTATGGCGTATATTGAATTTAAAAAAGTAAATAAAGTATATAAAATGGGCGAAGTTGAAATTAAAGCTCTTAATAATACTTCTTTTGAAATTGAAAAAGGACAACTTATTTGTATATTAGGTCCATCAGGTGCTGGTAAAACTACTTGTTTGAATATTTTAGGTGGAATGGATAGGCTAACAAGTGGTAACGTTATCGTGGATGGAAAAATAATTAATGATTTAAACGAAAAACAATTAATAAAATATCGAAGAAATGATATTGGTTTTGTATTTCAATTTTATAATCTGATACAAAATATGACTGTAATTGAAAATGTTGAACTAGCAACTCAATTATGTAAAAACTCTTTAGATCCTAGTGATATATTAGATAAAGTAGGTTTAAAAAATAGAAAAAATAATTTCCCTGCTCAACTTTCTGGTGGAGAACAACAAAGGGTAGCTATAGCAAGGGCAATATGTAAAAATCCAAAATTACTTCTTTGTGATGAACCAACTGGAGCACTTGATTATAAAACTGGTAAACAAATTTTAAAACTTTTACAAGATACATGTAGAAATGAACAAATGACAGTTATTATAATTACTCATAATAGTGCAATTAGTCCTATGGCAGATAAAGTTATTAAATTTAAAAATGGAACAGTAAGTGATGTAATTATAAATGATAAACCTAAGAATATCGAGGATATTGAGTGGTAATATGAAAACTAAATTACTTAAACACATTTTTATGAAAATTAAAGATAATTATAAAAGATTTTTATCATTAATTTGTATGGCTTTTTTAGGCGTAGGCTTTTATGCAGGAATACAATCCTCAAGTCCTGATATGTTAAAAACACTTGATAATTTTTATGATGAAAATAATGTTTATGATATAAGTGTTATTTCAAATGTAGGACTTACTGAAGATGATTTATTAAAACTTTCAAAAATTAAAAATGTTGAATTGGCTATTAATATTCAAGAAAAAGATACTTACTTAGAAATCGAGGAAAATAATTATGTTGTTAAATTAATTGAGTATAATAGTCAAATGAATAATGTTTATATAAAAGAGGGTAGATTACCTAAAAATAATAACGAAGTTTCAGTTGATAATGCTTTACTTGAAAATAATAATTTAAAACTTGGAGATTATATTACTATTGATGGTAAAAAATATTCTATTGTGGGAAATGTAATAAGTCCTTTATATTTTTCTGCAGAAAGACCAAATTCTAATTTAGGTAGTGGTAAAGTTGATTATTATATTTATGTTTATAATGGTTCTCTTGATTTAGAGGCTTATTCAAATATTTATATAACAGTTAAGGGAGCAAAAAAATACTTAACTAATAGTGATTCATATAAAAAACTTATTAATAATGTAAAAAAAGATATTGATTTAATTAAAGATAAACAGCAAGACATTCGATATGATGAGTTATACTCTGATATAATTGAAACAAGTGAAATGTATGATATAAGTATTGATGAATCTAAGTTTATTAAACCAAAATGGTATATTTATGATAGGCTTGATAATACTTCATATAAAGAACTTATTAATGCTAGTGATAATCTTAAAAAAATTGGTAATATATTCCCAATAATATTTTTTGCTATATCAGTACTTGTAAGTCTTATTTCAATGATGAGAATGATCGAAGAGGATAGAGTTGAAAATGGTACTTTAAAATCTCTTGGATATAATAGTTTTCATATTACATTAAAATATGTAATCTATTCACTTTTAGCCACTACAATAGGAAGTAGTGTTGGTGCTATTTTCGGTTCATATATGATTCCTAGTGTTATTTGGAATATTTATACAAAAATATTTTTTATTCCTAAATTTATTTATTTATTAAAAAGTGACTATAATGCCTTAGGACTTTGGATATGTATTTTATGCATATGTGGTACTTCAGTAATTGTTTGTATTAAAAATTTAAGAGAAGTACCCGCTAATCTAATGAGACCAAAAGCTCCAAAAAGTGGTAAAAAAATTTTATTAGAGCGTATTAACTTTATTTGGAAAAAACTAAAATTTTCTGATAAAATTACTATTAGAAATATATTTAGATATAAATCTAGGGTTATTACTACTATTTTAGGAATAGCAGGATGTACTGCCCTCATTTTAGCGGGATTTGGTTTAAAAGATTCAATTAAAGATGTAATAGATTTTCAATTTAATAACATTATAAAATATGATAAAATGCTCATGACAAATGAAAGTATTAATCAAATAGACATTGAAAAAGAATTACTAAATGATGACAAAGTAGAAAATTTTACTAATGTTAATACCCAAAATATTAAAGTTTTATTTAATGAAGAGCAAGAGGTAACTATGATAACACCAGATGATTTTAATAGTATTTCTAAGTCTATATCATTAATTGATCTAAAAACAAATAATATAATAGATAATATTAGTGATAATAGTTGTATAATTAGTGAAAAAACAGCAAAACTATTAGATATTGATGTTGGAGATAAAATAAGTCTTTTAGATAATGATAATAATAAATATGATATTAAGGTTTCTTATATTATAAAAAATTATATCAATCAATATTTATATATAAATAAAAATACTTATAATAACTTATTTAAGGATTATAAAATTAATTCTATTTTAATTAGTTTAAAAGACGAAGATAAAAATTCTAAAGAATTTGATAAAAAGTATATAAGTAATGGTTATGCATTAACAATTGTAGATAATGATGATATAAAAAGTTCTATGAATGATATGCTTTCATCAATTGACTCTATTGTTGCTATATTAATTATAGCGGCAGCATCTTTAGCTTTTGTAGTACTTTATAATTTATCAAATATTAATATAAGTGAAAGAAAAAGAGAAATAGCTACTTTAAAAGTATTAGGTTTTTATCCAAGTGAAGTAGATAAATATATTAATAGAGAAACAGTTTTATTAACTATTTTAGGTATTGGTATAGGTTTATTATTTGGTTCTTATTTAAGTCATTTTATTATTTCTACATGTGAACCAGATTACATAATGTTTGATAGACATGTATATACATTAAGTTATTTTTATTCACTATTTATAACTGTTATTTTTACGATTATTGTAACTATTGTAACCCATTTTAATTTAAAAAAGATTAATATGATTACATCATTAAAAAATGTTGAATAGTAAACAAATGTCATAGAAATATGGCATTTTTTTGTATTAAAATATAAAAATAATCCATAATAATATTGGTGATAGAATGGAATATAAAAACGTACCTAATATGTTAAGTACAAAAGATGTAATGTATCTGGAAGATATGTTTAAATGGAATTATGGAGCATTTAAAAGTGCTTCGAATATAACTACTAAAGATGCAAATATTAAAAAAATACTAAATAAATGCACTAAAATATGTAAACAAAATATGGAAGGTATTTTAATGATTTTAAAGGATGGTAAGTCAAATGAATAATAGTACTATTAAAAATAAAATGGTAACTGTTCCAAAGGGAATAAAATTAAATGATGAAGACTATTTAAATAGTGTATTATCTTCATTTAAAGAAATGTCTAAAAATTATAGTATTGTTTTAACTGAGGCTAGTAATGAGGCACTATATAAAACTTTAAAGAAACAATATGATGCAATAACAAATATGCAAAGAAGTTTATTTGAACTTATGTTTGAATATGGTTGGTATTCTTTAGAAAAAGCACCAAAAACCACTTTAGATAGTAAGTATAATACCTTAAATACTCAGTTAAAAGATTTAGAAAATTAAAAAAATGGTAAATATTAATTATCATTTTTTATTTTTGTACATATTTAATCAGTTTTGCATGAACAACCATTTTATCATTATCATTGTAGCAAGTAGATAGTGTAAGCACTTTATCTTCATTTGTAACATTAGTTTCAAAATTATAACTAGATCTACCTTTTATTAAATTTATAAAACTTTCAAATTCATTATCACTAAAAGTAGTTTGTAAATAATCACTAGTCGTAGCAATTTTATATATACTAAATATTTGCCAAATTGAATTTTCTTTTTCAGTTGATATTTTTATAATATAATTATCTTTATTACTTTGCCAAGAAGATTTTAAAGTATCTTTTAAAGAACCAAACATAGTTCCATTAATTCTTCCGTGACCATAAATGATAGTGTTTTTATCATTAAATTCATTATTACGATAATCTAAAAATATCCAACCAGCATTATTATATGTTTTATCATATGATCTATTTAAATAATAGTCATTGTCTTTGGTTTGTACAAAAGGATAGTTAATATTTGTTCCCATAACTTTAATAAATCCAATAGTATCTGGATTAAATGTTTTAAGTTTATTAATATCAACATCTATAAATTTTAAATTCATATAATCAAAATATATATCTTTTTCATTTTTATTTATTATGACTTCATTATCATAACTTTTTTCACTAATTTCGTAAGTATCAGCAACTTTTTTTATAATATCATTTGTATTATTATTATCAATAATCCACATAATTACTTTAATTAAAGAAAATAAAAAAACTATTAACATTACTAGAAAAAATATTAATAAGCACAAATTTTTTACATTTAGTTTTTTTCTTTTTTTAATAACTACATTTTCCATATGATTTAAGTATAACATGTATAATTCTAAACATAAAGATTTCAAGATTAAAATTTTGAATTTTTTATGTTTTTTGCTATTATAAATGGCAATCGGTAAAGACGGAGTATAACAGGCACTTAGAGTGCGTTTTTATGAATGTCTACCATATGATTATTTATTAATTCGGTTGTAGATAATGGAAACTAATAGAAATATTAAAGTTCGGATGATTAAGCATGTAGGAATATAAGTGGTCGAATATGGTTTAACCGAAATATTTAAGAAAGGAGTTTAAATTATGAGGCATATTTTAAGTTTTGATATTGCTAAAGATAAAAGTGTTTATTGTTTTATTGATGAATTAAGAAATGTAATTATTGATGCAACATTAATTGAACATAAAAAAGATGAATTTGATTTATTATTTAATAAAGTAAAAAATCATTCTAATTTAATTGTTATTATGGAATCTACCTCAATTTATCATTTACCAGTTGAAAATTATTTCAGATCTAAAGGTATAGATACAATTGTTATGAACCCTAAACTTGTTAAACAATTTAAAGATACTTTAAATAAATCTAAAACTGATAAACTTGATTGTTTTAAAATTGCTAGATGTTATTTAGGTACTATTGATAATTTTTATCAAAAACAAGATGAATATTTTATGTATAACCCACTTGCCAGACAATATTGGTCATTAATTGAAGGACAAACTAGATTAAAAAATAGATATAGACAACTCATTGATATTGTTTTTCCTGAATTTGCTTTAATTTTCAACGATTTATATGATGATTTAGCTCTAAATTTTATCCATGATTTTCCTCATCCAGTATTATTTGTTAATCGTAGAATTGATTATTTAATGAATTATTTAAAGGAAAAGAATGGAACAACTCAAGCTTATAGATTCAAGAATAAAGTTTTAAAAATGAAAGAACTTGCTTCCAATTCTTTATGTTTTGTTGCCTTTGATTCTTATCAAGTTCAAAATCTAGTTCAAGTAATTGAAATGATTCAATATCACAAGTCTGAGCTAAATAAAATTAAAAATCAATTAATTAATGAAATGAAAGATAAGAAATTATTTAAAATAATAAATTCAATTCCTGGATTTGGTGAATTTTCAACTGCTTTATTTCTGGCTGAAGTTGGTGATATAACAAGGTTTGATAACAAATACCAATTTATATCATTTATTGGAATTGATTCAGTAACATCACAATCTGGTGTTTCTGCTTATCACGGACCAATTTCTAAAACAGGTTGTAAGTTTGGTAGAACTATTTTATTTAATATAGTTACAACTGTATTACAAATATCTGCTCACGCAGACAAAACTAATCCTATTTATCTGTTTTTCAGAAAAAAACAATCTGAAGGTAAACATCATTATAAATGCATAATCGCCTGCGAAACGAAATTATGTAAAATTATTTATAAATTATGTTCTTCAAATTGTCTATACGAAAACAAATAGACTAATTTACCAATTTTTTTAAAAATTGAGAAATCTCAGTTCTTTTTGTCGTGTATATAATATCACATTTTTTTAAATTTGACAAAACTTAGATAATCACAAATGTCACTGTAAATGTCACTGTATTTATATTTTTTATACTATATTCGTATTTTCAGGGTATACTTATATCAATTAGTCCCATTATATAGAAAAATAAAGCAATTATGTTATACTATTACCTTCAATCTATATTTGCATCAAAAATACAAACCAAATCAAATATTTTATTAACAATCTGTAACATTTATCATTTATTTTTTATTTTGAGACATATAAGGTACCATTAATATAATACCAATTAAATTACTACCAATTGATAAACCTATCAAAGACCACTACTAAAATCACCAAAATTACTTGAATTAGTATCCATCAAACTCATAGATAACAAATACAAAACATTACCAAGTACAATTAAAAATGTTCCAATCTTTATTTTCTTCATTACAATCACTTTTTAATCATTATACTTCTTTTTAATATTTTTAACAATTCTTTTTCTTAAAAGACTAACCTTTTCACTATCATGAACATACTCGAATCTTGGTTTAACAAAATTCTTTGATCCCCGTTTTTCAAAAGAATATCTTGGAATTAATTGAACATGAAAATGATTCATTGGTCCATCACACATAGTACATAAATAAACACTTTCACAAGCATATACCTCTTTTATTATATTCACAACACTTTTTGCTAAAACAAATATCTTTTCACAAGTTTTATCATCTATTTCCATCATATCTTTAAAATGCATCTTTGTGCTAATTGCAACATGACCATTAGCTCGTGGATTACCCACTAAAAAACACTCAAACAACTCATCTTCATATAACATTTTATCAGTATTATCTCCATACAAAACATTATTATGTTTTCTATCAAAACAAGTCGGACATATCCCTGAATCAGTTAAATCTTTTGCACTAACAACACCATCTTTAATTAATTTAATTACTTCATCACTACAATATTTTTTTAAATCATTCATAACTTACCTCTAGATATATTCTATAACATCACTTAACTCTATTTATAGCTCTTTTCCTATTCTCTTCTCTTAATCATTTTTCTGGATAAATCATATTTAATTTATTTAATGTATCACCATATGTAGTAATAAACACATAATCATAAGTCTCTTTCAACGAAAGAAGACAATCAACATAACCACTAATCCATCCTTCAACTTTATTAAAATAATGACTATCTAAATCAATACAATTAACAACTTAATTATTTCTTATATAACTTTTCCTAATATTTGAAAAACCACTTACTATAACACCCATAACACACCTTTTAAAAAATACCAAGTAACATATACTTAGTATCTATTTTTTCCCAAGAAAAATCTTTCTAACAAGACTATTACTTTCCTTTTTTTTATTGTTTTTATAAATTTTATTTACTGCTCTTTTTTCACTCCTTGTACCAGTTTCAGACTTACATACTAAAAAAGTATATATTAGTCTTTCATACATTTTAAGCAATTCATCACACTTTTCCTTATAAAACTCATTACTATCTTTATTCTTTAAACGAGCTAAATCAACTTTCTTTTCAATCACAGATAATGGATAATCAAAATATGGTGATATTACTCTATATGGACCAACACATAATTCCTCCAAAGAATCTTTTAAACGTAATAACCCATACTCATATTCTTCTTTATAATTTGTTTCTGTTTCCATCAAAACCACTCCCTAATTCGATATGTATTATATCAAACATTTAAAACTTTTCAAGATAAATCAAGCATTATTTATACAATCTAATTACTTGATATTCTATTATTTCATCATTTTCTACAAAACTAACAGATATCCCCATTCCATTATTAGAATTCTTTTTATTATTCTTAGCTTCACTCATTAAATAATCAATATCAGAATCTGTTAATTTATCATTATTTGCTTTTAATAGTGCATTAACATACTTAATTGCAACATCACTATTTTTACTATCCTTAGAATATTGAATAGTCATAATATTAGTTATATCTTTATCTTTATTACCACTAAAATTTATTGGTTTTACATACATATAAACATCATCAATTAACCCATACCAATATAAGTTATTATCTACAGTAAAATAATCATCACTTGCAACATTACCAATATTTTTATCCATCACTAAAGTATTAAACTTAGCAAGACTTTCTTCTACAGTTACTTCAGTTACAACTCCATACTTGTTTATTGTATCTTCCAAATGTTCTTTTTGTTTATCTATATCCTTATCAAGATATATTTTAACACCAACAAAACCAATAACTACAACCAAAACAACAACTAATACAACAATCACACTTTTTTTCATAAATAATTAACCTTCTTTCTTCATTATTATAACATAATCATTTAATTTCTAACATACCTTTTATACTATTAATTCTATAATAATTTAATTCTTTATCATTTTTTAAAATAATCCACCTATCAATAAAATCTTTTCATTTAACTTCCCTTTACTTACAAGTATATCAAATTAATCAAATTTGTCTAGCAAATTAATTTTGAATATTGTAAAAATAATTTAACATATGCTATAATTAAAATAAATAAGGAGTGTGAATCTATGGGTTTATTTAATTTATTTGGTAACAAAGATAAGAACAATGATGCATGGAAGAAAAACCCTGGAACACTAAGTAAACCAAGAACAACTAAAACTAGAGTCATCTGGGATTATATGACACCGGATGGAAGAAAAGGATGTATCTACCAAAGTAAAAAAAGTTACCTACTAAATAAGAAAAACAAAAAGTTTTGGAAAGATTAAGAAAGGAGATGAAAAAATATGCAAATGTGTCCAGATTGTGATAGAGTTTATGATCCAACTGAATGGGGTTATTGTCCATATTGCACAGGTCAACTAGAAGAAGAACACGGGGAAAGATACTACAAAGATTGTCCAAATTGTGGTGGAATAATGTACTGGGATGAAACTTGGTATTGCACTAATTGTGGTGAAGAAATAGAATCAGGTGAAGATGATAACAATGGCATCATTGAATATTAACAAAATAATAAAAATTACATTATGTATTACTCTTTTACTTTGTATAACTTCATGCAAAAGTAAAGATAATAATACAAATACACCAAATAAAATTGATGTAAGTGAAAAGCTTGATGAAATAATAAATAATGGACCACCTACTTCATCAAATCCATATGATTACATTGAATCTAGCAAAGATACTTTCAATGAATTACTAGCAAATCCAAAAGAAACTTTTGAATATGCTATCAAAAATTTAATAAATACTGATGCAGGAAATGGATTAAAAAGTTATATCGAAGCACTACTTTGTTTAAAAATAAATACTGACTTCGTCTATGACTTTGAAAGTGCTCCAGACTACTTAAAAAATTACAAAAAATATCTAGCAAGCACAAACAACAATTTTAGTGACTTTGATAAATACACCCAAGAATTACTTAAAAATATCAACTAAAAAAAAGTTGATATTTTTTATTTTAACAAAACTCCAGTAACATTTCCTGTTAATTTAAAACATAATGAAGTATAATTTATTTAGAAAGAAGGAAAAATTATGAATCAAGAAAAAATTGGAAAATTCATTAAAATATTAAGAAAAGAAAAAAAGCTAACTCAAAATGAATTAGCAACAAAACTCGGAGTAACAGATAAATCAATAAGTAATTGGGAAAATGGTAAAAACATGCCAGATTTATCTTTATTTAAACCATTATGCGAAATACTAGGTATAACAATAAATGACTTAATCAGTGGTGAAAAACTAAACAAAGATAATTATCAAGAAAAATTCGAAGAAAATATTATCAACACAATTGATTACACAAATAAAAAAGTAACTAACAAAAACAATATAATTGGAATAACCTTTATAACATTTGGTATAATTATTGCAATTACTGCAATGACTATATTTCCAAGTGAAAGTTCATGGGGTTCAATCTATTCTATATTCGGAGGTCTTATTTCACTAATTGGTTTAATAATTATTACTAAAAAACATAAATTACTTATATGTATAACTTACTTCATATTATTTATTCTATTATTATTTTTAATAGATTATATAAGTGTAAAAAATATTAAACAAGCACCAAGATTTTCAATTGTTAAAGTAACTAGTGAAAATGCAATATATTATGATACATTATTTTATGATGTAGTAAGATGCAATAAAGACACTGATAATGAATATTATGAAATAATAAAAAACAATAATTATGACAAAGATAATATAGAAAAGTATTGTAAAAGGATTAGTAAAATCAACTAATCCTTTTACAATACAAAAAGTTAATAACTATTTTTAATTATTAACTTATCTTGATTTTCCATTATACATTTGATTTAAATAATCAACAGTAACTGATGGATCATTTTTAATAGATTGCCAATTTAACTTTCTACCATTTACTTTTGCTTTTAATTTTTCAACACTAGAAAGTGCTTCATATCTTTTTTTAGCTTCTAGAAAAGCATATTTCTTAACTTTTGCTTGTACAACAATTTCATCATTATTCATCTTTCTTAAAGTTTCTAAATCATGTTGTAATATTGGTAGTCTATTTAAAGCAACAAGTAAATCATATTTTTCAACTTCGTTTCTAGGATTTCTATACTTTTCTGCTATTCTTCTTAAATGATTATATTCAATAGTTACCCTAGCTATTTTATTAACATGTTCACTTATAACTTCTTCTTCATCTACTGCTATATTATCTAAATTCATTAATGTTTCATCATAAAACATACTAATTCCCCCGTTTCTGGTAGAATATCTTACCACAAAAAAAGAAAATGTGCAACCTATAATTACACATTTTAAAGACATCTAAGAATTAATATAATATTATTTATATTTGGAAAGGCATTGTTAAATTAATCATTTTTTGGCGTACACCATGCCTGCATTTGGCAGACATGGCTTCAAAATTGTTCTTGCATAGTTTATTACACTTACTTGACACTGCACAATTTTTCACCCCGCATGTCTAGCCCTTACGTCCTAGACATGCATAATCACCTAATCACAAGTTTATTCTGATCGGGTTTACGGCTGTGCCTTCACCCGATGTAAATTTTATCGAAGATGAAAGACTGAAAGACGGGCGAACCGCAGACCCAAGCGAGCGGTCGACATAGTACCAGCCAACGCCGCCATCATCATACACATGGAACGCATCGTACGAATCACCAGAAACACGCGAAATTGTCCATTCGTATAAACCTGTGTATAGCCAATTTTCATTTTTAGCTTTTCTATAATCCATTGTACATCCATAACAATTATCTGAATTACTACTATCATATTTATATCCAGGTAACGTCCAATAATCTTTACTTGCTGCATAATAATAGTCACTTAGATACATTAATCCTATTTTTGCATTTACTGTCGTTGTTGCAACTTTATTTGCTCCAACTTCATAATTATATGCTGTTTTTGCATTTAAGTTTCGTCCATTAGCTTCAGTCATTCCACCTACATACCATGTTGTATCATCTATCATTGTTTTCCATTTTGTA
>OJAW01000713.1_pt1 | contig 21996 bp, 20 predicted proteins | sample 1589151 | NCBI WGS metagenome assembly OJAW01 (sample SAMN03283290) | human gut metagenome | biome: human-associated habitat; material: feces | host: Homo sapiens | place: Peru | collected 2012
GACTCGAACCTACGACCGCCCGGTTATGAGCCGGATGCTCTAACCAACTGAGCTAGAGGTCCATTACTTCCTAATTGTACTATAATAATATTTAAAATTCAAGTAAATTTTTCAAAAAATATGAAAAAAATATTAGAAAGTAAAAAATAAATTAATAACCTTTAATTCCTTCTAAAGATTCATCATTTATAATAAAATCATTAACAGGTATAATTTCATAATTATCTGTATCATTTCTTACTATGATTTCTTTTATACCAGCATTAATAATCATTCTTTTGCATAATGCACATGGTCTTGCATTTTGTACGTATTCTTTTGTTTTATAATCTTTTCCAACTAAATATAAAGATGCTCCAATCATTTTTTCTCTTGAAGCTGATATAATTGCATTTTGTTCTGCATGGACACTTCTACAAAGCTCATATCTTTCACCTCTTGGAATTTCTAACTTTTCACGAATACACATATTCATATCGCAACAATTTTTTCTTCCTCTTGGAGCTCCGACATAACCAGTTGAAATAATTTCGTCATTTTTTACAATAACTGCTCCGAAGTTTCTTCTTATACACGTTCCTCTTTCAATTACTGTTTCAGCAATATCTAAGTAGTAATTTGTTTTGTCTCTTCTCATATTCTCCCTCTCATTTATTTAAATTATAATTAAAAAAAATAATTTTGTAAATGTATTTTTAAATACGGAACATACTAATAAAGATGAATTATGAAAGAAAAATTTTTGTTGATTAAATTATTAATTATTGTTTTTGTAGTATTAAATGCAGTTACGTATACAAGTGTATCTAAAAAAATGTTTGATGAATCAATTTGTTATTATGAAGATACAAAATATACTTTAGTAGAAAAGAGTGAAGTGTCTAAAAGTTTTACTAGTTATTTATATAAAGATGAAGAAAATAATTTTATGAGTAAAATATATGATTATAATACTAATGAAGAGATGTCTATAGAAGATTTGATAAAAATAGAGTACTTAAATGATTATAATAATAAAATAAAAGAACTCTTGTTACTTAAGTACCCAAGGTTTGTGTATGAAGCTTTAATTAAAGAAGATGTAAAAATGTCTTATTTATTTAAAGATAATGAACTTGTTATATATTTTAGCAATTATAAAATAAATCCTAGTTTAAATGATACTTTATTTTTAAGAGTAAATTATAATGAGATAAAAGACTATATTAATTTTACTGTTATTTTAGATAGTAAGTATGAAAACGAAGATGGATATAACTATAGTAATTTAAAAAAATCTGTAGCATTTACTTTTGATGATAGTCCAAATAAAGGAAAAACTGAAAAAATATTATCTTTACTTAATGATAATCATTTTTCTGCAACATTTTTTGTTGTTGGAGAAAAGGTTTTAAATAATAAAGATATTTTGTATAGTATAAAGTCTAGTAAAAGTGAAGTAGGAAGTCATTCTTATAAACATGATAATATGTCTAAAGTAAGTGATCAAGAGTTTATAAAAGATTTTAATATGGTTAGTGATATATATAAGCATATATTTAATGAACCATTAAAGTATTATAGACCTCCTTATGGAGTAATTAAAACTACTCAAATGGGATTAGTACCTGTTAGTTATATACTTTGGAGTTTAGATACAAAAGATTGGAAACATAGAAATAAAGATTATATTGTAAATTATGTTATTAATAATATTAAAGATGGTGATATCGTGTTATTTCATGATTCTTATGATAGTACTGTTTTAGCTATTTCTGAATTATTACCAATTTTATATAGTAAAGGTTATCAAGTTATGAGTGTTAGTGAACTTGCAAATATTAAAAATGTTACTTTAGAGGAATTTCAATTATATAGAAAGATAGTTTAATAATTAAAATATTGCAAGATCAACATCAGTAGTATTAGCATCAAAATCTGCATATAGTGTGTATGCACCACCGACAAGAAATATTATTGTGGCGATTAGTCTTTCAAATGCCACTCTTGTTTTTTTACTGTAGGCTTCTTTTTTTAATATTTCTAAGTTATTTATTGAAACTATTACAAAATATAAATAGATAAAAAATGCTATTAATAAAAGAGTAGTATTTATTTTTTTAGCAGTTTGTTCATAAAACTTTGATTTATTTAATAAGTCATAACGTTCTAAACTATTTGCGACTAAAGCAAAAATTACAATGAAAAAATATATGAGCCATATAATATCCTCATATTTGAGTAATTTTAGATTTCTAAGAGTGCTTTCCATAATAAATATTATGTTTTTATATGAAAATTATTTTTTGTTTTTTATTAGATATTCATTTATTTTTTTTCTTCTTAGAAAAATACTTGATAATATAAAAATTAGTGCTACTATAAAAATTAAAATAGCATAAATTATATCCCACTTACTTAGTGGAGTAAGTATTAGAATTACTCCAAAACATATCAGAAATACTCCAATTATAAATAGTCTAGTTAATCTAAATTTTATATTTTTGCCATTTTCTGTTTTATAAAAAGAAATTTTTGTATTAATTTTTTCTTCTTTTGTTAATGAATCATACTTTAATTTTGCCATAGTTTACCTCCAGTATTTGTTTAAGTAATTTTAACATAGATATATTTCTATTTACAATACTTATTAGTTTTGTTATACTCACAATATAGATTTGAGTGGTGAATATGCATGGTTTACTAATAAATTTGGATGAAGTTTATTTAAAAAAAGAAATTACTTTTGATGAAGTTGTTTTGAAAGATGATGAACTTGATAAAAGAATACTTGATTTAAATGCTAGGGTATCTGGTAGAGTGTATGTTAATCTGACTGAAGAAATAATTTTGGAATGTACTTTTTTTGGAGAAATGTATATAGAAGATAGTATTACTCTTCTTTCTGTTCCATATAAATTTTCTATAGATATATCAGAAGATTTGGATGAAATGAAGAAAAATTATATAGACTTCTTTCAAAAAAATAAAAATATACTTGATTTAAAACAAATTTTATGGCAAAATATTGTATTGGAAGTTCCCATTAGTTATACGGAATCTAAAGATGCACAGATAAAAGGAAATGGTTGGGAATTAATAAATGAAAAAAAGACGAGTGAAATTGATCCTCGTTTAGAAAAACTAAAAGATTTATTGAAAGGTGATGATTAGTTATGGCAGTTCCTTTTAGAAGAACAAGTAAAACAAAAAAGAGAATGAGAAGAACTCATTTAAAAAAAGAAGTTGGAGCAGTTACTACATGTCCTAAATGTGGTGCTTCATTAAGACCTCATAGAGCTTGTACAAAATGTGGAAACTATAAAAACGAAAATGTTTTAAATATTGAAGAAAAATAGTTTAACTTTGGGACTTGTAATAAGTCTTTTTTTGTAAAAAAGTGTATATTTAAAAAATATTAAGTAAAATAGCAGTTGGTGTTATTTACTTTTTTTTTGATATATAGTAGAATGGTGGTAGACAGTGGATGAAAGTGTCAGAAAGTGGGTGATACGAATGTTCATGGGCGAATATCATCATAATATTGATGTCAAAGGTAGAATTGTTTTGCCAGGTAAGTTTAGAGAATATGCAAAAGATAAAATCGTGGTTACACGTGGACTTGAAAAATGCTTATATCTTTATACAATAGAAGAGTGGCAAAAAGTTGTTTCTAAACTCGAAAAATTGCCGTTTACTAAGAAAGATGCCAGGACATTTATGAGATCCTTTTTTGCTGGTGCCACTGTATGTGATTTTGACCAATCAGGTCGAATTAACATAACCTCCCCATTGGTTAGTTACGCCGGTCTTACTAAAGAGTGTGTAATAATCGGCGTAAATGACCGTATCGAAATATGGAATGAGACTTTATATAATGAATTTTTAAATGAGAATTCTTCTAAACTTGAAGAGATTGCTGAGAATTTATTTGAGGTGAATGCAGATGAATAAAGTAACAGATGAATGTTTCCCACTTAAACATTATAGTGTTATGAAAAATGAAATTATTGATTCACTAAATATTAAAGAAGATGGAATATATGTTGATGCTACCTTGGGATATGCTGGTATGAGCAAAGAAATATTAAAAAGGCTTAAAAATGGGTTACTTATAGGTATTGATCAAGATGAAGAGGCAAGAAAGTGTTCGTTTAACGAATTATCGAAAATTAGTAATAACTTTAAAATATTAGATATTAATTTTGTAGATATGAAGGATGCTTTAGAAAAAATTGGAATAGATAAAGTTGATGGAATAATATTTGATTTGGGGTTTTCATCACCACAAATCGATGATGAAAAAAGAGGGTTTTCTTTTATGAATGATGCTCCTTTAGATATGAGAATGAATTTGAATGCAAAATTTTCTGCTAAAGATGTAGTAAATGGAATGAAAGAAGAAGATTTAGTTAAATATTTTTATTTATATGGAGAAGAAAAATTAAGTAAAGTAATAGCAAAAGAAATAGTAAGTGCAAGAAATGAGAAAGAAATTATTAGTACTTTAGAACTTGTTAATATAATAAAAAAGGCTACTGGAGCTAATTATTTTTATAAGAATCATCCTGAAAGAAAGATATTTCAAGCTATTAGAATTATTGTTAATGATGAGATTAATGTACTTGAGAAAGTTTTACCGGAAGCAATTGAGTTATTAAAGAGTGGAGGTAGAATGTCAGTTATTAGTTTTCATTCATTAGAAGATAGGATTGTTAAAAATATATTTAAAGAATATAGTGAGGTTAATGAGATAGTTAAAGGACTTCCTAATATACCTTTAGAGTATTTACCTAAGATAAGAATTATAAATAAGAAACCTATTACTGCTAGTGAAGAAGAATTAAAAGAAAATAGTAGAAGTCATAGTGCTAAACTTAGAATAATAGAAAGGATATAGTATGAAGAAAAATAATACAAAAAAGAAAGTTAAGTTATTAAAAGGAGAGAAACTTATGTATTTTATATTGCTATTTTTAGTGGTATCTATTCCTGTAATAAATGTATTTAGTAAAGCACTTTTGTCTGAAGTTAATATAAATAATGAAAAATTAAGAAGTAAAATTGAAAAGCAAAAAAATACTAATGATAGTTTAGAGATGCAAATAAATGAACTTGTTAGTATGGAAAATATTCAAAAAATAGCAGATCAATATGGTTTATCATACATAAGTGATAATATAGTAAATGTTAAATAATAAGGAGATAAGTAATGAAAAGAAAGGCAACTATAAAAATTCAAAAACCAATTATTTTTATTGTGGCTTTTCTTTTTCTTATGATTATAATTAAACTTAGTTATGTAGCATTAAGTCCAAAAGTTGATGGAATTAATTTAAGTGAATTTGCAAGTAATAGAAATACTAAGAAAGAAATTATATATGCTAAGAGAGGTAATATATATGATAAAGATGATAATGTACTTGCTAGTGTAGTAAATTCATATAAAATAATTGCATATTTAGATAGTAATAGAACTACTAATAAAAATAAACCACAGCATGTTGTAGATAAAGAAAGTACTGCTAAGATGTTAAATGAATATTTAGGTATTAGTTATGAAGATGCAATGAAACAATTAAATAAAAATAAATATCAAGTTGAATTTGGATCTAAGGGTAAAGGGATTGATGAAAATTTAAAAAATAAAATTGCTGCTTTAGAAATGCCTGGAATAGATTTTATTACTAGTCAAAAGAGAACTTATAGTATGGGTAGTTTTGCTTCTTATATTATTGGATATGCTAAGAAAAATGGGAATGATGATAATAGTGAAATTGTTGGAGAACTTGGAATAGAGAGTTATTATAATAAGCAACTTAGTGGTACTAATGGTAGTAAAACATATGAAACTGATGCTTATGGTTATACTCTTCCTTCAAGTGATGTTTTAATTGAGAAAGAAAAAAATGGAGATAATATATATTTAACTATTGATAGTAATATACAAAGATTTGCTGAGTCTCTTACGAGAGAGCTATCTAGTGAATATGAAATGGATTGGATGATATTTGCTGTAATGGATGCTAAAACTGGTGCTATTGTAGCTAGTAGTACTTATCCTAATTTTAATCCAAATGATTTAAATACTTTAAAAAATTATAATAATCCTTTAGTTAGTTATGAATATGAACCTGGTAGTACAATGAAAATATTTTCTTTTGCTACTAGTATTGAAGAAGGTTTATATGATGGAAGCAGTACTTATAAATCTGGTAGTATTGAAATAGATAGTGAAACTAAAATTAAGGATTGGAATAAAACTGGATGGGGACTTATTTCTTATGATACAGGTTTTGCTTATTCTTCAAATGTTGCTGCTGTTAATTTAGCACTTAATCTTGAAAAAGAAAAAGGAACTGGTATATTGGGAGATTATTATCGTAAACTTGGGTTTGCTAGTAAAACCGGAGTTGAACTTGCTAATGAGGTTGATGGTAAAGTAAATATTGAATATAAGAGTGAACTTGCTACTGCTTCTTTTGGACAAGGTATTACTGTTACTCCTATTCAAATGTTACAAGCACTTTCTTCTTTAACTAATGGTGGAGTTACTTTAAAGCCTTATATAGTTGATAAAATTGCTGATGATGATGGTAAAATTATTTATAAGGGTAAGAGAACTGAAATTAATAAAGTATATAGTAAAGAAACTGTAGATTATATGAGAGGACTTATGCATAATATGGTTTATGAAGGACTTAGTAGTGGACAATATTGGAGACCAAGTAGAACTACTATGATTGGTAAGACTGGTACTGCACAAATAGCTTCTCCGACTGGAGGTTATTTGAAAGGTGCAAATGATTATGTTAGAAGTTTTGCTGGTATATTTCCTGAAGAAAATCCAGAATATATAGTTTATATTGCTACACAAAAGATTAATACTGGTGCTAGTAATATTGCTAAGGTGCTTGCTAAAACTGTTGATGATATTGCAGCTTATTTAGGATATGAAAATAGAGAAGATAATATTGAGAAAAAAGTTGTAACTTTAGATAATTATATTAGTAAAGATATAAATAGTGTGACAAGTGAACTTAGAGATAAAGGTTTAAAAGTTTTTGCTATTGGAGATGGTAATTATATTATTAATCAGTATCCAAATAAAAATGGTAAAGTTCAAGTTGGAGGAAAAGTTTTTTTAGTATCTAATAGTACTAATTATGTATTAGAAGATATGAGTGGTTGGAGTGTTAGTGAAGTTAAAACATATATGAATTTACTTGGTTTAAAGGTTTATTATGAAGGTTATGGGGTTTTAACTAATCAAAGTATATCTCCAGGTACAACTATTAATAAAGATGATGAAATAACTATTACTTTTTCGTCTTCTTAAAAGGCAATTTCTGTTGTCTTTTTTTTATTTAATGATATATTTTAATTAATAAAATATGATGGCAGAGAGCTTGGAATGTTTTGTTAAAATTTGTAGAAAGGATGGAATATGAAAAAGTCAAGTGCGTTTGTAATTATTGGAATATTAGTAGTTATTGCTATACTTGGTGCTGTGTTTTTTGTAAAAGGGCAAAAATATACTGTAACATTTGATTCAAATGGTGGATCTGTTGTAAGTAGTGTTCAAGTTAAAAAAGGTGAGAAAGTAAGTAAGCCAAGTGATCCTACAAGAGATGGTTACGTATTTTCTGGTTGGTATTTAAATGATACTTTATATGATTTTGATTTGGCAGTTCTAGAAGATATTACTTTAGTTGCTAAATGGAGCAGTAAAGAGGATGGAAATACAGCTGTAAAGAGTTATACTATGAAGTTTGATTCAAATGGTGGTAGTACAGTTAATGATATTCTTGTAGAAAATGGTGTTATTAAAGAATTACCTACACCTGTTAAAGATGGTTATAAATTTGTAGGTTGGTTTAATAAGAATAATGAAGAAGTTACTGTTGGAAGTACTATAACTAGTGATGAAACTGTTACTGCAAAATGGGAAAAGAATACAACTAATAATAGTAATACAGTTACAAAATATACAGTTAAATTTAATACACAAGGTGGAAGTAAAATTTCAAGTGTTAGGATTACTTCTGGTAAAACTGTTAGTAAACCAAAAGATCCAACTAGAGATGATTATAAGTTTGTGGGTTGGTATTTAAATGGTAAAGTATATAATTTTAATTCAAAAGTTGTAAAAAATATTACTTTAGTAGCTAAATGGGAAAAGGTTGCAACTCCTGTTGTTACTCCAGATGAACCAACTAAGCCTCAAGAACCAACTAAGCCTCAAGAACCAAAGAATAATGATGTAATAAGTTATTTGAAAGAAGATATTGCAACATCTATTGTTGGTCAAACTACTTTATATGTAACTAAGAATGGTGAAAAGGTTGATGGTTATTTAGATATTACAACTACTAGTGGTCAAGTAATTACTAAGAAGATTTCTAAGAATGGTTATGTTACAAACAAAAACCAAATTCAAAGTATCGGAAATGCTAGATTAGAAAAATAATATAGAAAGGGTTAAAGATGAAATGTATTAAGAAAATAATATTAGCATTAGTTTTAAGTGTTTTTATGACTATTAATGTAAATGCTAGTGTTATTAAGGAAAGTAGTTCTTCTTATACTGGTGATGTTTATATTTTTGGTGGAACAAAGTTTGATAATGATACTATTATAACTTTTGCGGCTGCTGGTATTGCTGGTATGAATGAAGCTAAAATTCAACTTGCTCTTAATCATAGTATTGATACAACTAAAGTTGATACACTTTATTATAGTGATTTAACTGAAAGTTGGAGTAGAGTTGAACTTAATTCTGGAAAACTAACTCCACTTACTGAAAGTGAAGCTTTAGAAGTTGAAAAGAATTTAAATATTTTCTTTGTTAATAATAAAGAAAAAGAATTAGAAATACCATTTGATGGTGTTATTGATGAAGGATCTATATATCCTAGTAATCAAGCAAGTGGAAAAGCAAGATATGAAAATGGAAAAATTATTGTACCTGCTACTTGGATATGTGGATTTTCTTTTACAAGTGAAGGTGTTAATGCAACTGTAGATTTATCAAAATTTGATCAAAATGCTAATTTTGAATCAGAATTAGATGAACCAGTTGTTAAAATTGCTCCAAAGTTTACTTTAAATTTACCTAAAAAAATGTATTTAAATGAAGAAAGTGAATTTACAATAAGTGTTAAAGCAAATAGTTATGAAGGTAAAGAACTTACTTTAATGGATACTTCTACAATGAATTATAGCTATTTTAATGGAACTGAATGGGTAGAATTTAAGGAAAATGAAAATGGAAATAAGTCTATTAAAATAAAATTAACAGATGGAGATATAAAATTAAAAGTAACTCCAAAATTTTTAGGAACTAGTATATCTTTTAGTTTTGGATGGAAAGTAGAAGATTTGGTTTCTTACGAATTAAGACAAAATGCTGATGTAGTTTTAAGTCCTGATGTTATAGCAACTGATGGAGTAAATTATTATAAGAGTTTACAAGATGCTATTGATAATTCTAAAAATAGTTATATAACTTTAGTTAGAGATGTTGAAGTTACTGAAAGAATTAATATTTCTTATAATAGAGATATAACTATTGATTTAGGTGGTCATACTATATCTGGAAATATTAGTAATAATAATTTAATGTTTATTTATAGTTTCACAGGTAATACATTATCTATATATAATGGTACTATTAAAAATACTGCAGATAGTGATTATGGAATTATTGCATTTGGTGCAACTAAAACGAGTGATGAAAATGATGTTACTGATTTTAATAATGCAAAACTTGTTTTAGCAAATAATTTAACAGTAGATGCTGTTGGTCAAGGTGTTATTGTAATGGGTACTAATTTAATTTTAGATGTTTTTGGTACTATTAAATCTCAAAATGGTTTTGCTATAAGTGGAAATTATTATAATCAATATATGCAAAATCCTGAAATTAATATTTTAGTTGGTGCTAATGTTATTTCAGAAAACGAGACTGCTATATATATGCCAAGTTATATGAAAGTAAATGTAAATGGTGGAACTGTTAGTGGTAAAACTGGTATTGGTATGAAACTTGGTGAATTAAATGTTATTAGTGGACACATAAATGGTGTTGGAGATTATGTTAATGATGCTGATTTAAAGGAAAAATCTGGAGGAATTAATCCTACTGGTGATGCTATTTATGTTGAAGTTAGTGATGGATATTATAATCATTATAAAAAGAATACTAATGGAAGTCCAATAAATATTACTGTTAATGGTGGAGAAATTAGTAGTACTTCTGGAAATAAAATAAGAGAATATAATACTACTCAAGATTATATTAAAATGACTGGAACATATGAAACTAGAGAAGCAAAAGAAAATAATGCTTTTGTTTATTCAGATACTTCTAGAGCTGCTTTAGAAGTTAATGGTATTAAGTATAATGCGAATAGTTTTAATTATGCAGTTGATGAATTAAAGAAAGATAATAGCACAAATGAAATGAATATACTTTCTGATTTTACTATTAATGAACTTTTATATTTTGATTATACAAAAGATACTACTCTTAATTTAAATGGTCATACTATTTCTGCAAGTATGAATAGTAATATGTTATTTGCTTATAGTTTTGAAGGTAAAACATTAACTATTAAGAATGGTAAGATTGTTAATTATGATGATTCTCCTTATGGACTTATTCAATATGGTTCTACTAGAGACGGAGAAGATGATTTTACAGATTTTAATAATGCTAGACTTGTAATTAGTGATGATGTTACTATTGATGCAATGGGTATTGGAGTATCTGTATTTGGTTCTAATATTAATATTGATGTATATGGTACAGTAATTTCTAGAAATAGATTTGCTATAAGTGGAAATTATGATAGTCAATATAAACAAAATCCTACTGTAAATATTTATGATGGTGCTACTGTTACTGCTGATGGAGATACTGCTATATATATGCCAAGTTATATGACAGTAAATATTAGTGGTGGAACTATAAGTGGCCTTAATGTTGTTGGTATGAAACTAGGAGTATTAAATATTACAGGTGGAGAAATTAAGGCATTTGGTGAAAAAGTATTAGATGCTAATTTAGAAAAAACTGTTGGTAATATAAATCCAACAGGAGATGCAATTTATGTTGAAGTAAATGATGCATATTATGGACATTATGCTAGTAAGACTAATGTAGAAAAACCAATAACTATAAGCATTTTTGGTGAAAATATTACAAGTGTTAATGGAAATATTATAAGAGAATATAATTTACTTAATAAAGATATAAATGTTTCAGGTAATTATTCAAATAGAGTTGCATCAGATGTTGGTAATGTATTTGTTTATACAAAATAAGATAATATATTTTTAAGATTTAAAACATAGTATTTATTGGTGAATGCTATGTTTTTTTATGATAAACATTTTAGAATAAGAGTAGTTTTTTTAGTAGTAGTTATAGCTTTAATATTAATTATTGGTAAGGTTTTTTATATACAAGTTTTTTCTTATAATAAGCTTTCTAAATTAACTGAGGATTTATGGAGTAGAAAGATGACTATTAATGCTCCAAGGGGAGATATTGTGGATAGAAATGGAGTGGTTCTTGCTACAAGTGTAGTTACTACTACTGTTTATGTTGTTCCTAATCAAATTAAAGATAAAGAAAAAGTAAGTGAAGATATTAGCAAAATACTTAATTGTAATTATGATGATGTTTATAAATATGTATCTAAAAATAGTAGTATGGAAATAATAAGAAAAGGAATGGATTTAGATAGTGATGTTGCAGATAAAATTGATGCACTTGGTTATGATGGAGTATATCTGGTAGTTGATTCAAAAAGATATTATCCTTATAAAGATATGCTTAGTCATATAATTGGGTTTGTTGGAAGTGATAATCAAGGTCTTTCTGGATTAGAACTTACATATGATGATTATTTAAAAGGAAATAATGGAGAATTAAAATATTATAGTGATGGAAAAGGTAATAAGCTTGAAGTACCAGATAGTTATGTTGCTCCCACTAAGGGTCTTACTTTAGAATTAACAATAGATGTTGAAGTAATGAAATCTATTGATAATGAACTTAATAAGGCTACTAAAAAATATGATGCAGATCATGGGCTTGCTATTGTAATGGAACCATCTACTGGAGAAATTTTAGGTATTTCTAGTAAACCATCATTTGATCCGGATAATTATCATGATTATAGTGAAGAAGTTGTTAATAGGAATTTACCTATATGGATGACTTATGAACCTGGGTCTACTTTTAAAATTATTACACTTGCTAGTAGTATTGAAGAAAATGTTGTTGATATATTTAAGGATCAGTTTACTGATGGAGGTAGTATAAATGTAGGTGGTTCAATACTTCATTGTTGGAAACATGGTGGTCATGGTGTTCAAACTTATTTAGAAGTTGTTGAGAATTCTTGCAATCCTGGTTTTGTTACGTTAGGTCAAAGACTTGGAACTGAAAAATTAATGAAACATATAAGAGATTTTGGGTTTGGGACTAAAACTGGAATTGATTTAAACGGTGAAGGCAATGGTATTTTATTTAAAACTGGTAATATGGGTCCAGTAGAAACTGCTACTACAGCATTTGGTCAAGGAATAAGTGTTACTCCAATTCAACAAGTAGTGGCAGTTTCTGCGGCAATTAATGGAGGATTTTTAAATACTCCTTATGTAGTTAAAAGAATAATTGATCCTAGTAGTGAATCTATTTTGCTTGAGAAAAAGACTGTTACTAAAAGAAGAGTTATAAGTGAAAATACTAGTAAACTTGTTAGATTTGCTCTTGAGAGTGTTGTATCTAATGGTACTGGAAGAAATGCTTATATAGAAAATTATAGAGTTGGTGGTAAGACTGGTACTGCCCAAAAGGTAAGTGATGGAAAATATATGGTTGGTAACTATATACTTTCATTTATTGGATTTTTACCTGCTGATAATCCTAAAGGAGTAGTTTATGTTGCTATAGATAATCCTAAAGGGGTAACTCAATATGGTGGAACTGTTTCTGCTCCAATTGCTAGAAGTATAATGCTTTCTTTAATTGAAACATTAAAAATACCTGAGACTGATGGTGGTATGATAAAAGAGTATAGTTATTTAGATGTTAAATATATGGAAGTACCAAATGTAATTGGCATGAGTAAGGAAGATGCTACTAAAGCTTTAAAAGATTTTAAAGTTAAATATAGTGGTAGTGGAGATACTGTTATATATATGAGTCCTAAAGCTAATAGTTTTCAAAGTGTTGAGACGACAATTACTCTTATGTTAAATTAATAATGATGTAAATATTTGTCAAATATTATGCTAGTTAATAAAAAAGTTATTGTATTTAGTGTATAATTTAGATTGAGAAGGTGATTTTATGCTTATTCTAGCAAAAGCAGCGATGGCGATGATGTTGGGATTTGTTTTGGCAATAGCTAGTGGTTTAGTTTTTATTCCGCTTTTGAAAAAACTTCATGTTGGTCAAATGGTTAGTAGAGAAATAAATGAAAGACATCTAAAAAAAGAAGGTACACCAACTATGGGAGGTATTATCTTTATATTTCCTGTAATACTTTCTTTGATTTTACTTTATATTAATGGAAGTATAGAAATATCATATAATATATGTATTTTAGTATTTGTGTTTTTGGCTTATGCATTACTTGGTGGCGTAGACGATTATCTAAAAGTAAAATATAAAAATAATGCTGGAATAAGTATAGTTACAAAATTTTTGGCGCAAGTAATAATTGCTCTTATATTCTTTTATTTGTTTATGAGAAGTGGTGGATCATCAACTCTTAATTTTACGGCTTTAAATTTAGTAATACCTCTTGGTTGGATGTTTGGTTTATTTATTTTATTTTTGTTAGTTGGTACTACTAATGCTGTAAATATTACTGATGGTCTTGATGGACTTGCCGCAGGTCTTTCTGCGATTGCATTTTTAGCTTATGGAATTATTTCTTGGAATTGTGGTTGGCTTTCTGGCTATCAAGAAATTGCAATATTTTGTTTTTTAATAGTAGGATCACTTTTAGGATTTTTAGTATATAATAGTCATCCTGCTAGAGTATTCATGGGTGATTTGGGTTCTTTATCTTTAGGTGGAGCTCTTGCTACAATAGCAATACTTACGAGACATGAGTTATCTCTTGCAATAATTGGTGGCGTATTTGTTATTGAAACTCTTAGTAGTTTTATTCAAATTATTGGAATTAGAAAATTTCATAAAAAGATATTTAAAAAAGCACCGCTTCATCATCATTTTGAAGAACTTAAATGGAATGAAAGTGATATAGTTAAACTATTTTATGTAGTTGGACTTTTACTTGCGATGGCAGCGATTACTTATGGTGTTTGGTTATAATTAATTTAAAAGCATTTTTATAGTGCTTTTTTACATATATTTACATAGATAAGTTAATAGTGTATAATATAGTAAGATTTTATTGTTGGGGGATAATATGGAAAAAATTGAACAAATGGAGAAAGTACTTAGTACTTATTCTAAATTAACCATTATGGAGGCTCAAGAACTTTTGTGGGAATGGGCACATGAGAATGATGAGAAGAAGAAAAAAGAAATTATGGATAATGTTATATTTGGGTCTTCTCATATAGTATTTAGATATATTAGAAAAAATAGGTTTTTATTTAAAGAAAACGGAATTTTTGATATGGATGATGTTATTAATTCTTTTTGGGAAGTTTGGATTGAAAGAATACAAGAAGGAACTTTTTATAAAGCGCTTGATTATGGAGAATTATTTTCTGATACTTTTATAAATGATGTAATATATAGAATTACTGGAAAAGATGTAAGAATGGGAGAAAAGTATGGGATTAATAGTAATTTATTTGCTGATTTATTTATTAGTTATTTAGATTATTTAAAGTGTGGTGAAACATTTACTTATGCTGACTTTTTAATGGTTGTTGATATTAGAGGTAAGTCTGTTATGCCAGAAGAGTTTTTTGATGAACTAATTCAGTTTTTTGAATTAATGGCTAGAAGAATGAATTTTAATAGGGATACTAATATTTATAATTTAAGAAGAAAAATTTCTGTGTTTGCAAAGCTTTTAGCTTTTGGTAATGAAGAGGTTACAACTGAAACAATCGATAGAGTTACAATTGATCCGGAAGATGTTGTAATTGATAAAGTAATGCTTGAAAACTTTATGAGTAGTGTAGATGAGGTTCTTGAAACAGATTTAAATATTGGACTTTTACATGATAGATTTGGTTTTACTGATGGAGAGGTTCAAACTTATGAAAGTCTTGGAAAAAAATATAATATTTCTAGACAAAACGCTAGTTTAATTTCAAAAGATTTGGTTCGTAAATTAAAACTTGATAAGAAGATTAAGAAGTCTGAAGTAATTTAAAATTGAAGAGAAATCTTTAATTTTTTTATTTATGTGTAAAATTTGTGAAATTAGCACTCATAACTTGACAAGTGCTAAGCATAATATTATAATGGTATTAGCAATCAAGAAAATTGAGTGCTATAAAAGTAAGGTGATATCATTGTTAGATGAGAGAAAAAAATCATTACTTAAAGAAATAGTTGAAAATTATGTAAAGACTGTTAAACCAGTTGGTAGTAAATCTTTGTGTAAGAAATTAAAATGTTCTAGTGCTACTATTAGAAATGAAATGGCTATATTAGAAAGTATGGGCTATATTGAAAAAAATCATATTTCTAGTGGTAGATTACCTAGTGAAAAAGGGTATAGATATTATGTAGAAAATTTAATGGAACCTAAAGATTTAACTAGTGAAGATATGCTTAAACTTCAAACTATATTTTCTAATAAAGATTTAGTTATAAGTGATGCAGTACAAAAGTGTTTGGAAATTATTAGTGATATAACTAATTATACTAGTGTAATGCTTGGAAAGAATAGTTATGATAATTTACTTAGACAAGTTAATATAATCGATTTAGATGATAATAGAGTTGTTGCAATAGTTACTACTGATAAAGGTGTTGTTGAAAATAAGCAATTTGAACTTCCTTTAAATACTAATGTTGAAGAAGTTATAAAAAGTGCTGAAGTAATCAATAAAATGTTATATGGAACACCTATTAATAAAGTATCGGAAAGATTAGAGTTAGAAATTAAACCTATTATTGCTAGTAAAATTAAAAATTATGAAGCAGTATATAATATCTTCTATAATGCATTTAGTGATTTTATAAATAATAATACTAATATTCATGTTTCTGGAAGAGTTAATTTACTTAAAGAACCAGAGTATGATAATACAGAAGATATTAAAAGAATAGCATCTAAACTAGAAGATGAATCATTTAAAAAAATGATTGATGATATTGATGGCGGAGATGATATAAAGATTTATATTGGAAAAGATTCTAATTTTGATGATAATGTAACAGTTATTAAGAAAAATTATAAGTGTAATGGTGAAGAAGGTACTATTGCTATAATTGGACCAAAAAGAATGGAATATGAAAGAGTTGTATCACTTTTAAATTACATGGTTAATGAAATAGAGGGAAAATAATGGAAGAAGAAAATATTAATAAAAATAATAGTGAAAAGAATAATAAAAATAATAAGAAACATAAACATAATGCTAATGCTGAGATTGAAAAATTAAAAAATGAAAATGCAGTTTTGAATGATAAGATTTTAAGAATTAGTGCAGAGATGGCTAATATTAAAAAAAGACATGATGATGAAATTAGTAAAATTTATCGTTATGAAGGTGAAGGCCTTATAAAAAAATTGCTTGTGACATTAGATAATTTTGAAAGAGCAATTAGTATGGATGATGATAATAAGGATGATGAAGTATCAAGATTCTTAAATGGTTTTATCTTAATATACAATGATTTAAAAAATAATTTAAATGAACTTGGTGTTGAAGAAATATCTTGTTTACATGAAGAGTTTGATCCTAACTCAATGAATGCTGTACTTATGGAACATGTTGAAGGATTACCTGCAAATAAAGTTAGTGCAGTATTACAAAAAGGATATAAATATAATGATAAAGTAATAAGACCAGCGATGGTTAAAGTAAGTGAATAATATTACTCTTATATATAAGAAAGGATGATTAAAAATGAGTAAAATTATAGGTATAGATTTAGGAACAACTAATAGTTGTGTTGCAGTACTAGAAGGTGGAGAACCAAAGGTTATTCCAAATAGTGAAGGTAATCGTACTACTCCTTCAGTAGTTGCGTTTAAAGGTGATGATGAATTAGTTGGAGAAACTGCTAAAAGACAAGCAGTAACAAATGTTAAGAATACTATTTCATCAATTAAAAGAAAAATGGGAACTAGTGAAAAAGTTGAAGCTAATGGTAAAAAATGGACACCTGAAGAAATTAGTGCCAAAATATTAGCAAAACTTAAAAAAGATGCTGAAGCTTATTTAGGAGAAAAAGTAACTAAAGCAGTTATTACTGTTCCAGCATATTTTAATGATGCTGAAAGACAAGCGACTAAGAATGCTGGTAAGATTGCTGGACTTGAAGTTGAAAGAATTATAAATGAACCAACTGCAGCTGCACTTGCTTATGGTCTTGATAAGCAAGATAAATTACAAACTATTTTAGTTTATGATTTAGGTGGTGGTACATTCGATGTATCTATTCTTGAACTTGGTGATGGTGTATTTGAAGTTAAAGCTACAAGTGGTAATAACCGTTTAGGTGGAGATGACTTTGATGCTAGAATTAGTGAATATTTAGTTAGTGAATTTAAAAAAGAACATGGTATAGATTTATCAAATGATAAAATGGCTATGCAAAGAATTAAAGATGCTGCTGAAAAAGCTAAAAAAGATTTATCTGGTATGACTAATGCTCAAATAAGTTTACCATTTATAACTCAAAGTGATGAAGGTCCACTTCATATGGAAATGTCTTTATCTAAAGCTAAATTTGAAGATTTATGTCGTGATTTATTTGATTCAACTCTTGAACCAGTTAGAAAAGCTTTAAAAGATGCTAAATTAACTAATAAAGATATAGATAAAGTTATCTTAGTTGGTGGTTCAACTAGAATACCTTATATTCAAGAACTTGTTAAAAAAGAATTAGGACAAGAACCTAATAAAGGTGTAAACCCTGATGAAGTTGTTGCAATGGGTGCAGCTATTCAAGGTGGTGTTCTTACTGGAGAAGTTGATGATATAGTACTTCTAGATGTTACTCCACTTTCACTCGGTATTGAAACATTAGGTAATGTTATGACTGTATTAATTCCAAGAAATACAACTATTCCAACAAGTAAGAGTCAAGTATTTAGTACAGCACAAGATAATCAACCAGCAGTAGATATTCATGTATTACAAGGTGAAAGACCTATGGCTAGTGATAATAAAACTTTAGGTAACTTCCAACTTACTAATTTACCTCCAGCAAAAAGAGGAGTTCCTCAAATTGAAGTTACATTCGATATTGATGCTAATGGTATTGTAAATGTTAAAGCAAAAGATTTAGGAACTGGAAAAGAACAATCTATTACAATTACATCAAGTACTAACCTTTCAGATGATGAAATTGATAAGATGGTAAAAGAAGCTGAAACTAATAAAGAAGCTGATGAAAAGAAAAAGGAAGAAGCTGAAGTAAGAAATAATGCTGATGCTATGGTATTCCAAACTGAAAAAGCATTAGAAGATTTAAAAGATAAGGTATCAGATGGAGATAAAGAAAAAGCTGAAAACTTAGTTAAAGAGTTAAAGAGTGCTTTGGAAGGAACTGATATTGAACTTATTAAAAATAAAACTGAAGAATTATCAAAAGTTGCTATGGATTTAGCTGCTAAAGTATATGAAAGTGTTAAACCTGAAGGTAATAGCGAAGAAAATACTAATGGTAGTGAAGAAAAAGAAAATAAAAAAGATGATGTAGAAGAAGCTACTTTTGAAGAAAAATAGTTTAATAAAATTTTAATTATAAGAGTTCTAGTTATCCTAGAACTCTTACAATGTTTATGAAAGGGTATATATGAAAGAATATAAAAATAGAAGTGAAGTTCCAACAAAATATAAATGGGATTTAAGTGATTTTTTTAAGAATGAAGAAGAATTTAATGATAGTTACTTAAGTGCTAAAAAGATTATTAGTGAACTACCCAAGTACAAAAACAAATTAAAAGATCCAGTAGTTATGAAAGAATTTTTAAATAAATATTTTGAGAGTGAAAGATTACTTGAAAATTTGTATGTTTTTGCACACTTGAAAAATGATGAAGAACTAGGTAATAAAGAAAGTATTGAAAGAAAAGATAAAGTAGAAAAATTAGCAGGAGAGTTAAGTTTAAATACTAGTTATTTTGATACTGAGTTATTAGAGTTTAGTAAAAGTGAGTATGATAAATTATTTGAAAATAATTTATTAGATGATTATAAAGTAATGCTTGAGAGAGTTTATAGAAATAAAGGACATGTCTTAAGTGAAAGAGAAGAAAATATTATTACTGAGTTAACACTTGCAATGGATCATTTTGATGATATGTCATCAAATATACTTAATAATGAACATAATTATGGTAAGGTTTTAATAGATGGTAAAAATGTACAAATAACTACAAATAATTATAGACATCTTATGAAAAATACAAATGAATTAGTAAGAAAGAATGTTTATAATAAGTTTTGGAAAAAAATTAATGAGTATAGTAAAACCAATAGTATGCTTTTGAATAGTTATGTTAGTGCTAATAATAAAACTTCTATTATTAGAAATTTTAAAAGTAGTTGGGATGAAAAATTGTTTCATTTGAATTTAACTGATAAAGTATATGAAAGTTTAGTTAATGGGACTTTAAGTGGTACTAAAGTATTGCAAAAATATTATAATTTAAAGAAAGATATTCTTAAAAAAGATGTATTATATGATTATGATACTAAATTAGAACTTGTTAATTCAAAGAAAGAATATAGTATTGAAGAGGCTAATCAAATTATTAGAAAGAGTTTATTAGTACTTGGAGAAGATTATATTAAAAGATTTGATAAAATAATAGATAATAGATATATAGATTATTGTGGATATAAAGGAAAATGTAGTGGTGGTTATTCTTTTAGTACAATGGATCATGATTCTAGAATACTTATGAGTTTTAATGGTAGTTTAGATAGTGTATCTACTATTATTCATGAGTGTGGTCATAATATACATCATCAATATGTAAGTAATAATAATTTATTACATTATAGGGGAGTATCTAGTTTAGTTAGTGAAGTAGCTAGTTTAACTAATGAATGTCTTTTAAGTAAATATTTAGAGAAAAATGGTAAGACAAAAGAAGAAAAATTAATGGGAATTAATAATTTAATTGATGTTGTTGTTTCTAATCTTTTTGGTGCTGTTAGAGAAGGAAAGATGGAACAAGATTTTTATGAATATAATTTAAATGGTAATGTTCTTACTAAAGAGTATTTAGAAAAACTTACTAAAGATTCTTTAAAGACTTATTATGGTAATAGTGTTAAACTTAGTAAATATTCTGGGCTTAGTTATGTAAATAGAAGTCATTATTATATGAATTTTTATTTATATAGTTATGCAATATGTATAAGTATAGCTTTAGTAGTATCTGATGGAATATTTAATAATAATAAAGAAGTAATTGATAATTATATTAAATTCTTAAGTTTAGGAAGTAATGTATATCCAATAGAGGCATTTAAAACATTAGGTATTGATATTGAAAGTACAGATGTATATTTAAATGCTATTAAATGTTTTGATAATTTATTAGATAGTTTTATAAAAATATATAATAGTTAGGAGTAATAATATGGCTAGTAAAAGAGATTATTATGAAATACTTGGAGTATCAAAAGATGCTTCTCAAGAAGAGATAAAAAGAGCTTTTAGAGTTCTTGCTAAAAAATATCATCCTGATTTAAATAAAGAAGAGGGTGCTAGTGAGAAATTTAAAGAAATAGGAGAAGCATACTCTGTTTTATCTGATGAGAAAAAAAGAAGAGATTATGATCAATTTGGGCATGATGCTTTTACAAATGGTTATCAAAATGCTTCTGCTTCAGGTTTTGATTTTGGAGATATAGATTTAGGAGATATCTTTGATAGTATGTTTGGTGGTCATGGTTTTTCTTCATCTTTTACATCTGGTTTTGGAAGAAGAGGAAGAAGTGCTAAAACTAGAGGAGATGATTTACTTCTTAGAGTTAAACTTACTTTTGAAGAAGCTGTTAAGGGTTGTAAGAAAGATATAAAAATTGATGTAACTGAAAATTGTGATCATTGTAATGGTAAAGGTGGTTTTCAAGAAAGTACATGTTCTTCTTGTGGTGGAACTGGAGTAGTAGAAGAAGCACAAAGAACTATGTTTGGTATGTTTAAGACACAAAAAGTTTGTAGTACTTGTGAAGGCACTGGTAAAGTATTTAAGGAAGTATGTAAATATTGTAGTGGTACTGGTAAAGTAACTAAGAATAAAACTCTTACTATAAATGTTCCAGAAGGTATTGATAATGGTAATAGACTTCGTTTATCTGGTAAAGGTGGCGCTGGTACTAATGGTGGAGAAAATGGAGATATTTATTTAGAGTTTGTAGTAGCAGAACATAAATATTTTGAAAGACATGGAGATGATATTTATCTTGAAGTACCAATTACTGTTACTGATGCAGTACTTGGATGTAAGAAAGAAATTCCTACTTTAACTGGTAATGGTTATATTGAAATTAAACCAGGTACTCAAAATTATACTAAATTAAAATTAAAAGGTAAGGGTGTAAAGAATGTTGATAGTAAGAATTATGGAGATATGTATGTAGTAGTAAATATTATTATACCTACTAAACTTACTAAAGAACAAAAAGAAATGTTTACTAAATTATCTTCAACTGATTTAGAAAATGAAAGTGAATTTAAAGACTATAAGAAATCTTTGAAATAAGGGTTTCTTTTTTATTGAATTATTTATAAATTTATAGTATCATTTTTATAGAAAGATAGAAAATAAGTAAGAAGAAAAACTTACTTACTCGGAGGTTGATAAGAAT
>OJAW01000714.1_pt1 | contig 21992 bp, 26 predicted proteins | sample 1589151 | NCBI WGS metagenome assembly OJAW01 (sample SAMN03283290) | human gut metagenome | biome: human-associated habitat; material: feces | host: Homo sapiens | place: Peru | collected 2012
CTCGGCTGTTAACCGATAGGTCGTAGGTTCGAGTCCTACATTAGGCGCCATTTGAAAATTAAGTAAGTTTAATACTTACTTTTTTTGTGCTTTTTAATTTTCTTTTTATTTTATTTTTCATATATTATACTGGAAGTGATAGTATGGAATATATTACTAAATATTTGGTAGAGATATTATTTTCCTTTGTTAGTTTCTTATTTGTATATTTATATAAAAGAGTAAAAAGTGTCATTAGTACTATGGATTCTACTAAAAAGAGTTTACTTGCTTTAACTAAAAATTTATTTATTCAAAAGTATTATTTTTATAAGAGACAGAATTCTATTAGTTTATATGAAAAGGAAGCTTTAACTAATTTATATGCTGAATATAAGAAACTAGGAGGTAATGGTGTTGTAGAAAATATGTTTGAAGAAATAGATTTAATTCCTTTAGATAGGTGTGATTAGTTATGGATATATTAATTACTAATGAACTAATTAATTGTTTGCTTATTTCTATGATTGTTAGTGTAATTAATATGATTATGGTACAAAAATTTAAAGAATTATCTTGTGTTAAGAATAGTGATCAGGTTTTTATATTAAACTTAATATTATCTTTTGCTATTGGTATACCTTTTTCAATTATTTTTTATAAGTTGGAGTTTTATTATAGTGTATGGGTTTCTATTTTTTCTTTTGTAGGTGCTTCGAATATTTATGAATTATTGAAAAAACAAACTTTAATTGATTATACTCCATTTAAAATTTCTGATAAGTATGAAAAAAAGAGCAATAGTTAAACTATTACTCTTTGTTTATGTACCATGTTTTTACTATGTCACAGTTATTACTTAATGGTTCAGGGTTTGGCATATCCATATTCACTATTACTGGTAACTTAAAGGCGTTTCCAAATATCATGCATGTTCCTGGATGTAATGATTTTATTTTATTTATTGTGTTTTCATCGATATTTTGTACCATGCTTTTTATGAAATTTAAGTCTTTAGGATGATACATTTTGAATATTAAGAAGTTGCTACATTGTGATATTGATGTTTCTGATATTTCTGATGGCCTTTGAGAGATTAATCCTAAAAGTATACCAAATTTTCTACCTTCTTTGGTTATTCTGTCAAAGATATTATATCCTAATATTTCAGTATCTGTATCATTTTGTACATATCTATGCGCTTCTTCTAATATTATGTGGAATGGTATTGATGCTCTATTTTCTAATGTCGTAATGTAATCAAATAATATTTTTGAATATATTTTTACTAATGTTTTTGCTAATCTATCATCTACATGGTTTATGTTAAAATTTATTATTTGTGCTTTTCTGTTATTTTTTGTTGTTAGTAGTGATTTTATATATTGCTCTTTTGTCATATAGCCACTTGTTTTAAAGAAGTTTACATAATCGCTATTAATAATTGTGTTAAGTCTTATTTTTAATATGTTTGCGTTATCAAATATTTTATCACTGTTGAATACACCTTCGCTTATTAATGCGAATTCTAATGCGTTGTAAAAGTCTTTAATGTTATATTCAAATTCACCATCTGGTAGTGATAATTCAAAATTGTCTTTTAAAAATGTTTCTAAGTAACTTATTACTAATTCTATATCTGCAAATTTATTATCTGGTTCAATAAAAATACATTGTCTTATACTTCTTGTCCAACCACCTTTGGTTAAATTTATATTTAAGTTAATATTTTCTGTATTAAATTTTGATAATATTGATACTAATTTATTTCTAACTTCAGAGGGATTTTTGCCACTAAAGATTATGTCTAGTATACATCTTGCTATGATATCATTTTTTTGTTCTAGTAGTGATTCACTGTTATTTTTAAAGAATGTTACTAATTTTAAGGCTTTTTCTATCACTTGTACTTGACTTTGATTTTCTACATTTAGTAATAATGCTATATCATCTGCTTTTAATAAATAAAATGGTATTGTTAATAATTCTATGTTTTTTTCTTTTAAATCTGTCGTATAAAGTTTTGTATTAATATTAGGATTATTATTTCCTATATTTAGAAATGCTTGTTGATACTCTCCATAAGCATCAAATAAAAATATATTACTTCTAAATGGAATTTTGTTTGGATCTTCGTATATGCTTTGAATTATTCTTGCTACTGAGTAACTTTTTCCTGAACCTGTATTACCTAATATTGCAAAGTGATTAGAGAAGAATGGATTAATTGCTAGATTTATGTCATAGTTTTTATATAGTACTGATTTTCCTAATTTTAAATAATTATTTGTATTTGCTGAAAATATAATATCTAAATCTTCTTTTGTTATTAGTCTACATGTACTTTTAAATGCAGGTTTATTAATATCGCCATATATAAAATTATTGTTAATTATTTCTCCAACTATTTTAACTTGTATATATTGATTAATATTAATTATTTCTCCAATTAATTTTTGATTTCCTTCGAACACAACATGTTTGTTAATCATATTTCCATATTCATATATATCTATGCTTGGCTTTAAATCTATTATGTTATTTTCTATTTTAACTATTGTTCCTATCATATTATCACCTACTTTAAATTATATCTTAATTTTGTTTTTATTGCTAGTGATATTTGATATTTTTTTTATTTTGTGATAAAATAGTTTAGGTCCGTTTGAAAAGGACTATAATTTGATTGACAAAACTTAGTTTTTTTGAGATAATTTTATTGTAGAGGTGATGTATTATGGAACATGATAAAATTACTTTGACAATTAAAGATATTTTAGAGAAAGAATTTAAAATAGATGCTAGAGGATATAGATTACAGGAAGTTGATAAATTCTTGGATATTATTATTAAGGATTATAACGAATATAATAATATTATTAAGGAACTTGATAAAGAAAGAAAAAGTTTATTACAAGAAAATCAAGAGTTAAAACAAGAAGTTAGAAATTTAAAATCTAGCATTGAAGCAGTAAAATTAGATGAAAAAGAAATTACTAATGTTGATTTAATTAGAAGAATTTCTCAATTAGAGAAAATTGTTTTAGGAAAAGAGCAATAATATCTGGGCAAATGCTGCATTTTATGTAGAGGAAAGTCCACGCTTACACTGTCTGTGATGATAGTAGTGTTTGTGCTTAGGGAAAAAATAACCTAAGGCAAGTTTAACTTGACGGCATCATCTTATCTAAGGGAAACTATGAGAAAGATGATATAAAGTGCCACAGAGACGAGTTTATTTAGAAATAAATAAAATGAAACGAGGTAAACCCCACAAGTAAGAAACTCAAATTTTGGTAGAGGAACTATTCTTAAGGAATAAGAACTGAGGAATGGATGAATTTCATAGATAAATATTTGCCACCCTTTATGGGTACAGAACGTGGCTTATAAGATATTATTATTTTTTATATGGAAGGATTGTTATGAAAGACATTGGAATTAAATTAAAAGAAAAAAGGGAAGAAAATGGTGTCTCGATCGAAGAGGCTGCTGAAGATTTAAAGTTAAGACCTAGTCAGATAAAAAGTATTGAAGAAGGTAAAAGAGAAGATTTTGATGATGTTTTTTATTTAAAACAATTTATTAAAGAATATGCTAAATATTTAGGGTTAGATAGTGAAGAATTAGTTGATCAATTTAATGAATATTTATTTGATTATACTTCTAAAATTCCTGTTGATGCTATTGAAAAAGCTAAAGAAGAAAAAAAAGAAGAAAAGAAGGCTTTTGTTTCTCCTTATACATTTAATAGTGGGAAGAGAGAATTTCCTAAATATTTAATAATTATAGTAGTTATTTTAGTGTTAATAGTTGTTGGCTATTTGGTTTTAAGTAAGTTTCAAAAGAATGAATTTTCTGATAATAATATAACTTATGTTATTAGGAGGTAGTTATGAACACAGCAAATAAGATTACTATTTCGAGAGTTATAATGTCATTTATTATAATGATTTTATTACTTTTTCCATTTGAACTATTGAATATTAAGTTACCTACTTATATATTTAATGGTAATATATATATTGAATTAAAATATATTATTGCTGGTATTTTATTTGTTATTGCGTCATTAACTGATTTTCTTGATGGTTATGTTGCTAGAAAATATAATATGGTTACTGATTTTGGTAAAATGGTAGATGCTGTTAGTGATAAACTATTAACTAATACTCTTTTAGTAATATTGGCGTGTGATGGTATGATTAGTCCAATAATAGCTGTTGTTATTATTGCAAGGGATATATTTGTTGATTCAATAAAAATGGTTATGGGAAATAAAGGTAAAGCAGTAGCTGCAATTAAAGTTGCTAAGTTTAAGACTGCTTCACTTATGGTAGGTATTATTCTTACTCTATTTTATAATATACCATTTGAACTTATTAATTTAAGAGTATCAGACTTTATGCTTGTACTTGCTGCGATATTATCTGTTATATCAGGAGTTAAATATTATATGATGGCAAGAGTTTATTTTACTGATAAATAAGATTTGTTTGACACAAGTCTTTTTTTATGATATTATATTTTTGCTTTTGAGAGGGGAGTTTTAAATGGCTTATTATCAATGTATAGATTGTAAATATTATAATGAAAATGATTTAAATAGATACGGGGAAGGTTATTGTACTGAAAGATGTCAATATTATCCAAAATCTGATAAGGCTTGTTCTAGGTTTGATAGAAGAAGTGATTATCAAAGTTCGGGATGTTTTTTAACTACTACTATATGTAATATTTTTGGCTTTGAAGATAATTGTATTGGTCTTGAAACTTTAAGATATTTTAGAGACACTGTTTTAGTTAATGATATTAGATATCATAAATTATTAGCAGAATATGAAGTAATTGGTCCAGTAATTAGCGAAAGAATGTATAAGGATAGTAATAGAATGGAAGTTGCAGAATATTATTTTGAAAACTATTTATATGATATTATTACTGATTTTGTTCCAAATGGTAAAAGTGATGATGCAATTAATTCTTATGTTAATATGACTAATGATTTAAAGAGAATGTATGGTATTACTAATGAAGTATCTAATGATGATATTAATAATATAACAAATATGATAAAAAATAAGAATTATAAAGTGAAGAAAAAGACTAAATAATAAGTTTTTTTCTTTTTTGTCAAAATATACCAAACAAATGTATGAAAAAGTATTGACAAAGGTAAAAAAATATTATACAATTGGTTTGTACTGTGATGGAAGGGAGAATTATGAGTAAAATAGTAGAAAAGGATAAAGCTTTATCGCAAGTTTTGGCTGATATTGAAAAACAATTTGGAAAAGGGGCAATAATGAAATTGGGTGAACAAGAAAACATGGAGGTTGATGTTTCTCCATCTGGTTCAATTTCATTAGATATAGCACTAGGTGCAGGTGGTTATCCAAAGGGTAGGATAATTGAAATATATGGACCTGAATCATCTGGTAAAACTACTTTTGCTTTGCATGCAATTGCAGAAGTTCAAAAAAATGGTGGAAGAGCTGCTTTTATTGATGCAGAGCACTCACTTGATCCTGTTTATGCATCTAATCTTGGAGTAGATATTAACGAATTATTATTATCTCAACCTGATACTGGAGAACAAGCGTTAGAAATATGTGATGCTTTGGTTAAGAGTGAAGCAGTTAGTATTATTGTAATTGACTCTGTTGCTGCATTAGTTCCTCAAGCAGAAATTGATGGTGAGATGGGTGATTCACATGTTGGACTTCAAGCAAGACTTATGAGTCAAGCTTTAAGAAAATTATCTGGTTCAATAAATAAAACAAATACTATTGTTATATTTATAAATCAATTAAGAGAGAAAGTTGGAGTTATGTTTGGTAATCCTGAGACTACTCCTGGTGGTAAAGCATTAAAGTATTATGCTTCAGTTAGACTTGATATTAGAAGAGGTGAACAAATTAAACAAGGTAGTGATGTTGTTGGTAATAGGACTAATATTAAGGTTGTTAAAAATAAAGTTGCGCCACCATTTAAAACTGCTACAGTAGACATTATGTATGGTGAAGGTGTCTCTTATGAAGGAGAATTAGTGGATTTAGCAAGTGAAGCTAATATTATTGAAAAAAGTGGTGCTTGGTATTCTTATAATGGTAATAAGATTGGACAGGGTAAGGAAAATGTTAAATTATTACTTAAAGATAATGTTCAATTAAAAAATGAAATTGATAAAAAAGTTAGAGAACATTATGGTATTTATAAGAAAGAAAAAAAGAAAAATAAAGAAGTTAAAGAGGAAGTTGCTAAGTAGTGACTTCTTTTAATTTTGACTTGACAATATTTTAAATTAAAGATACAATGGTATTGTATAGTTTAAATTAATAATAATTTTTTCTATAAAAATAAATAGGAATGGAGGTGTTCGTGTGGATGGAACAATATTCTCCATTTTGATGTTTGTTCTTGGATTAATTGTTGGTGCTGGTGTTTTAATTTTTATAAATTATTTAAAAATAAAAAATAGTGGTAATAAAGCAGAATTGATTATTGAAAAAGCAAAAAAAGATTCTGAAAAAATAAAAAGAGATTATTTATTTGAGGCTAAGGAAGAAGCTCATAAATTAAAATTAGAAACTGAAAAAGAAGTAAAAGAAAAGAAAAATGAAATTAAAGAATCAGAAGATAGATTACTTCAAAGGGAAAATAATATTGATAGAAGAGATTTGGCTCTACAAAATAGAGAAAATTCTTTAGAGGAAAGAGAAAATAATTTAATTGAAAAGCAAAAGAAGATTCAAGAAGCAACAGATGAAATGGAGAACATAAAAAAAGAACAACTAGAAAAATTAGAAAATATTAGTAAGTTTACAAAAGAACAAGCAAAAGATGCTATAATGAAAGTTGTTGAAGAAAAGATGGATAAGGAGATTGCTTTATATATTAAAGAAAGGGAAGCAGATGCTAAGCTTGAAGTTGATGATAAAGCAAGGGAGTTACTTGTAAATTCTATGCAAAAATATGCAGCAGATATTACAAATGAACAAACAGTTTCTGTTATATCTTTACCTAGTGATGAGATGAAAGGTCGTATTATTGGTAGAGAAGGTAGAAATATTAGAACAATTGAATCTGTTACAGGTGTTGATTTAATTATTGATGATACTCCTGAAGCTATTGTTATATCTAGTTTCGATCCATTAAGAAGAGAGATTGCTAGACTTACACTTGAAACTTTAATTAAAGATGGTAGAATACATCCTGCTAGAATTGAAGAATTATATGATAAGATGTGTAATGAAGTAGGTCAACAAATTAAGGAATATGGTAAGAAAGCAATATATGAGTTAGGATTATCTAGAATGGATCCTGAACTTGTTGAAATTGTTGGTAAATTACATTTTAGAAGTAGTTATGGTCAAAATGCTTTAAAACATTCAATTGAGGTTGCTAGAATTTCTGGCATTATTGCTGGAGAACTTGGGGTAAATGTTAATCTTGCTAAAAGAGCAGGTTTGCTTCATGATATTGGTAAAGCAATTGATTTTGAAATGGAAGGTAGTCATGTTCAAATAGGAATGGACTTAGCTAAAAAGTATAATGAAGATGATGTTGTAATTAATTCAATTGGATCACATCATGGTGATATGGAACCTACTAGTGTTATTGCGGTAATTGTTGCGATTGCAGATACCATTTCTGCTTCTAGACCAGGCGCAAGAAATGATTCATCTGAAAATTATTTCCAAAGATTAGAACAATTAGAAAAAATTGGTAATGAAATTAAAGGCGTTGAAAAAACATTCGCAGTTCAAGCAGGCCGTGAACTTAGGGTTATGGTAAAACCTGATGAAGTTGATGATTTAAGATCGTTTGCTATTGCTAGAGAAATAAAAGATAGAATTGAGAATGAAATGCAATATCCTGGTACTATAAAAGTAACTGTTATTAGAGAAACAAGAGCAACTGAAGAAGCTAAATAGGCTTCTTTTTTATTGACTTAAAAATTTAATTATGATATATTTAGGTTATAATGGAGGAAAAAAATGTTAGATAATTTAACTATTGAAGAAAAAATTGGTCAAATGTTAATGTTTGGCACTAATAGTAGTAATATTGAACCTATATGTAATCTTATTAAGAATTATAAGATAGGTGGAGTTATTCTATATAAGAAGAATTATTCTTCTTATAATGAAATGTTAGAAGTAATAAAAAAGTTAAAAAATGCTAATAAAGATAATAAATTACCATTATTTATTGCTATTGATCAAGAAGGTGGAGTAGTAAATAGATTGCCTAATGATATAGAAAATATAAAAAACATATATGATGTATCTAAAAAAGATAATATTGATTTAATTAAAGAACATGCTGATATAATATCTAATATTTTATACAATAGTGGAATTAATATGAATTTTTCTCCAGTTCTTGATATTTATAATAATAGTAATAGTAGTGTTTTAAACAAGAGATGTTTTAGTGATAATGTTGAAAAAGTATCTTTATATGGCAGTATTTACATGAATGAAATAAAAAAGAATGGTATTATTTCTGTTGTTAAACATTTTCCTGGACATGGTATTACTAAGTTAGATTCTCATTATTTTTTACCTTTTGTTTTTAATTATAAGAAGATATTAAATAGAGAAATTATTCCTTTTGAAAATGCTATTAGTGAAGAATGTGAAGCGATAATGGTAAGTCATTTAATAATAAGAAAATTAAGTGGATTACTTCCATGTTCTATATCTAAAAGATTTATTACTAAGTATTTGAGAGAAATGTATAATTATAATGGACTTGTTATTACTGATGATTTAAGAATGAAATTGGTTGATTTAATATTTGGTAAATTATCTTTAAAAAAAGTTTTTTTATCTGGAAGTGATATTGTTTTATTAAAATATAAAGAAAATGATGAAAATATATTTAAGATGTTGTATAGATATGCTAATAATAAAGATGTTATTAATAATATTAATGAGTGTGTCTTAAGAATTATTAATATAAAGGATAAGTATAATATTGCAAACTTTAATTGTCAAAATATTTCTACTAATGATATTAATAGTGTTATAAATAATTATAACTTACTAATTTAATGTTAAAAATGTGTAAAAAAATAAAAAAAAACTTTACATTGATTATTTTTATTGTTATAATTTACTTATGAATAGAGATGATGAGGTGGTGAGTTTATGAGTGTTGCTAGTGTGCAAAGTGAGATAAGTAGTGTACAAGCATCTATAATTCAAAAATCTAGAGAAATTAATAATATTAAAGATAAAATTAGAAAAATTGAAGAAGCAATAGAAAATGTTGATACATTGTGGACTAAAGTTGATGTTTCTGGATGTAAAAATACTTTTAATTATGTTAAAAGAAATTGTGGTTTGCAAATAGTTGATGATAATGGCAATGTTACTAATAGTGATAGCAAAAACTTTTGGGTTGTTCAAGATAGTTCGGGTAATGTGTGTGGTGATATTGCAAGTTTTGGTAGTGCTTTAGATGGTGTTGTCGCACAAATAGATACTGTTTCTGTTTCAATGGGTGATGTTATGACGAAGGCTCAGGAAAAACTTAATGAATATAATGCTGAACTTTCTGCTTTAGAATCTGATGTAGTTGCATTGCAAGAAAGTCTAAATAATTTAAATGAACAGTTGCAACAAGAGAAAATTGCTGAAGAAAAACAAAATAACGAAAAAAATACAGATAATAGTAGTAATGGCGATAATGTTTTTTAGAAAGGAGAATAAAAATGAATAGTAATATGTCTGGTAAAATATCTATGAATCCTAAAGAATTGTATAATGTTACTTTAACTGGTGTTGATTTAGAAAGTAGAGTTAGTGACAATTTTCAAAAAATGAATGATGCATTTGAGAGTATTCTTCAAGCTGTTAAAACTCCTGAATTAAATCAAAAAGTTGTAGCGTTATATGATATTTTTAAACAAGTAGAAACTAATTTTAATCAAAATAATAGAATTGTTAATGATTTCTTTAGTAAAAAACTTCAAGAATACAATGAGCATGCTATAAATATAACTGAAGCATCTAGTAACTTGTCTAGTAATCTTGGTTTTACAAATAGTGGATCAAATATAAATGAAAATACTTTTACTAGTAGTGTTGGTTTGAGCAAAGGTGCTATAAATAATGAATCTGCAACATTAGATATTAAAAAGAATAGTGATTTTGTTAATAATGGTTCTACTGCAGACAGTGGTGTAATATCACTGGATCCTAGAGAATGGGAAGGATTTAATAAATCTGATATTTAATATGATAATAGAGAAAATAATATTTCTTTGTTATATTTGAAAGGAGGTGAAATGTATGGAAGATACATTTAGTGTTGATTTAACAAGATTAGCAAGCAGTATTGAAGAGTTAACTTCTTATAAAACTGATTTAGAAAATAATGCTGAAGAATTTGAAGAATTACTTAAAAAGATTAATGAAAACTGGACAAGTGATGTTGGAAGTGACGTAGAAGACTTAAAGAATGGCCTTAACGATTGTATTTCATGTTTAAATGGATTAGTTGTTCCTGTTTTAGGTCAAGTTATTTCTATCATGACTGCTTTAGGTGAGGGAACAAAACAAATTGCTTCATCTAGTATTCAATAATATATAAAGAAAGGAGTTGTTTTAAATGAATGGTAGTTTGACTTTAACACTTGATAAATTACGTGAAACTATTGCAAATGGTAATGATGCAAAAAATCGTTTATTACAAACTGCTAACTCACTTACTTCAGAATTAGAAGAAATATTAACATTTGTTGATATTACTGATTTAAATTCAAAAATTTTACAACTTAGAGATAATACATCTCAACTTACAGGATTAGTTGTTAAAAATTTTAATAGTTTAAATGAATTTTTTGATACTCAAATTGAACATTATTCTAATTTAGGTCAAGAAGCTGGAGAGGCAGCAGGAAATGTTAATTCAAGTATTGGTGGATAATTTGCTTATATAAAAATAAGTATTATGTATTGTATTTGTAAGAGTGAGTGATTATATCACTCTTTTATAATGTTTGTTAGTAAAATATTTGTTTATTTATTTACTTTTATTATATTTTTTGCTATAATTTTTATATGATAATGAGAGGTGATTATAATGGCTGAAGATAGTCGTAAAGAACAGGATGATTGGAAGCGTAGACAAGCGATTTTAAATCGAATAAAGAGTCTAAATGATAATTTAGATGTGTTGAATGAAAAATTAAAAAAAATAGAAGAAGCGATGAATAGGGTTCAAAATGCAGCTTCATCTGAAAAATTATCAAAGTCTGCAAATTCTTTTAGGTGGATTGTTGATAATATGGATACTTATTGGAGTGCTACTGAAAGTGTTGCACGAGATACCGTTAAAGATACTTTAACTAAAGTTAGCAATGAATGTGGTAGTTCTGGAAAAATTATGTCACAAGTCGGTCCTGTAATGAGTGCAGCTAATGAAAAAATAAATGAAATTAAGTTAGAAATTGATGAAGTTTCTTCTGAAATTGCTCGTTTAAAAAATTCTTTAATGCAAGAAAGGGTGTAGTAAGTATATGAGAATGGGAAATGATACTGTTAATAATGTTGAAAACTATAGTTTAGGTTCCGAAATTTTTGACACAAATTATTCTAATTCCAATCAACTTTCTTTTTATAATTTAAATATTGTTCATGTAGATTATATGGAGATGAGAAGAATGTTTGAACGTATTCGTACTTTGAATGTTGAAATGACACTTGGAATTGCAGAACTTTGCAATTCTTTGAGTGAACTTGCTGCTTTAGTAGATTATAGTTTAAATATTGATAGTTTAGATATGGCTTCTATAGGGTTAGAATCAAATTTTGATTGGAATGAAGAAGATGATTTTACTGGGTTATCCGATGTTGAAGCGGCTTCATCTGGATATATTTTAGGTTTATCTGATAATATTTCTAATGTTTTAAAAATTATGAATTCACAAATAGTTAAATATCAAAATCAGACTAACATAACAGAGGAACAACTATCAAAATTAAATGAAATGGTTCAACAAATAATTAATAATCCTCATTTATCTTATTATGATACTTCTGAAAATAAAAAAGTTGATATTTTATATAATGATTTGTTAAAAGAATATAAGAAAGCAAAATTACTTAATAGTTATGAAATCGGTAATCTTGATGATTTGATTATATCTACTGATAATAATAATACTGTTAATATTTATAATTATATTGAGGAAAATTTAAAGGATGAAATGAATTTACTTGGTGTAAGTACTGGTAAAGAGTATTTGAGATATATATTGGATGATGCAGAAAAAGATGCCTTAACCAATAGAGAAAAGGCTGTATGTGGTGCAATTGCTTTGAACAAATTTTTGGGTAATAATAATATTACAGCTGTCTATAATTATGGTTCAGGACATAATAATTTTTCTGTTGATGATTTATCTACTGCAACTGATTGTAGTTCTTATGTATCTGCTTTGGTTAGGGAAGGTAATCCTAATTTTGCAGGTGGTAGTACAGGTTCTTTTCTTTCTGACTATTCAAATATAACTAACATTGATATTAATAATATTTTACCTGGTGACATTTTAACTTCTAATTCTCATGCCAGATTTGTTATTGCTGTTAATAAAGATACTAATACTATTGTAACTACCGAAAATTTGAATTATGGTGTTGGTTCTGCAGTAAGAGAATATTCTATAAATGATTTAATCAATACTGGTTATAAGACTTATCATGTAGATTATGATGATTAGTTAGTAAAAAGGATGTGATAAAATGCCGGGTTATTTTTCAATTGAAAATACTACTGAAAATAGTGATAATATAGATGATAATATAAAAAATAGTAATAATAATCTTCAACCTTTTGTTCCTGATGAGGATACATTAGAAAATGGTAAAGTTATTGATAATGATGATAATGGTTCTTATTATAATGCTATATTAAAGTCCGATATTGGTTCTTCAATTTTTCATGCTGATGTTTCTGGTGATACACTTTCATTTTATAATCTTGGAATTGTTTATGTTGATTATATAGAAATGAGAAGAATGTTTGATCGTATTCGTGAGATTAATATTGATATAACTACTGGTATTGCAGAACTTTGTAATTCATTAAACGAACTTGCTTCTTTAGTAGATTATAGTTTAAATATTACTGATTTAGATATGGCATCTATAGGATTAGAATCAAATTTTGCTTGGAATGAGGAAGATAATTTTAGTGGGATGTCTGATATTGATGCTGCATCTTCTGAATATATTTTAGGATTATCGGACAATGTTTCTAATGTTTTGAAAATTATGAATGAACAATTAGTAGCTTATCAAAAACAAACAAAAATGACAGATGAAAGCATAACTGCTTTAAATGAAATGGTCAACCAAGTTATTAATAATCAAATGTTAACTTATACAACTACTGATGGTGAATTAAAAACTATTTCTTATAATAAATTGTTAAATGAATACAAGAAAAAGGAACGTCAGTATTTTCAAATTGATGGGATAAATTTATATAATGTTGATGGTACTGTTAATAAAAATGCTGTTGAATCACTAAATGAATTACTTGCTGATGAAGTTGTAAATAAAAGTGGTAAATTTATGAATCCAGAAGAAGGCAATACTTTAGGATATTTACAATGTACTTGGTGGGCAAATGCAAGAGCCAGTCAATTTTTGGGAGAAAATTATCCTACTCTTCTAGGCAATGGCGGAGATTATTATCAAATAAACATTGATAATAAATGGTTTGAATATGGTACAGAACCTAAACCTAATTCTCTTGTTGTTTATAATAACGGAGTGTATGGTCATGTTGGTTTTGTTGAAGCGGTAGATTATGTTAATGGTAAAATATATATAAGTGATGCTGATAGTGGTCAATCGTTTAGAGGAATAGAAGAATTAGATTATAATGGTAAGTGGTGTGGTTATCTTCCACAAGGATACATTTATTTGGATAGTCCAATAAGTGAAAAATAAGATAAAAAAGAGAATTTTATTCTCTTTTTCTTTATCTTTATATATTTTTGTTGTATAATATATTTATATTACAGGAGGATTTATATGGGACTATTTGATAAAATAAAAAAAGTTTTTGTTTCTAAAGAAAAAGAAGATAAAGTATATGATGAAGGATTAAAAAAATCTAGAAATGAATTTGTTTCTCAGTTAAGTAATTTAAGTAAAAAATATAAAAATATATCTGAAGATTATTTTGAAGAATTAGAAAATATTTTAATTATGGCAGATATTGGTGTTAATACTGTTATGAATTTTGTTGATAAATTAAGAGATAGAGTAAAGAAAGAACATATTACCGATAGTGAAATTTTAAAAGAAATAATTGTTGATGAGTTACTTATTATGTATGTTGATAATGGTGTTGTTAGTACTAAAATTAATATAAATAGTAATCCTTCGGTTATTTTATTTGTTGGAGTTAATGGAGTAGGTAAGACTACTACTATTGGTAAGATGGCTTCAAAATATCGAAAAGAAGGAAAAAAAGTTATGCTTATTGCAGGTGATACTTTTAGAGCAGGTGCAGTAGAGCAAATTGTAGAATGGGGAAAAAGAACTGATTGTTATGTTGAATATTCTACGAATAAAGATCCTTCTTCAGTTATTTATGATGGATTAGTTAAGGCTACTAATGAAAAATACGATATTGTTTTGGTTGATACTGCAGGTAGACTTCAAAATAAAGTTAATTTAATGAATGAACTTGAAAAAATAAATAAAGTTATTAAGAAAGTTATTCCAGATGCTCCCCATGAAACATTACTTGTAATTGATGCTACTACTGGTCAAAATGGTATTAGTCAAGCTAAATCATTTAAAGAAATAACTGATATTACTGGTATTGTATTAACTAAATTAGATGGTACTGCTAAGGGTGGTATAGTTATTGCTATAAAAGAAGAAGTTGGAATACCTGTTAAATTAATCGGTTTAGGGGAAAAAGAAGAAGATTTAAAAGCATTTGATATTGAAAAATATATATATGGATTATTTAAGGATTTATAGAAAGGGTGAAAAGTATGGGTTTTAATTTAAAAAATATTAAGAAAGGTAAAAAGAGTATAGATAATAAGAAAAAAGCAAGTGCAAAAGATTATGAAAGATATGCTTGTTATGTTGTAGGATTATTAATTATATTGTTATTTGTTGCAGTTATTAAAAATGCAATATTTGTACCTGCATTATTAATTACTATTGGATTAGAATTATTCTGTATTGCTTATTATTTTATTGATGATAAATCAAAAAAGAAAACAGTTTATGGATTATTTATATTTGGTGTTGCTTTAGTATTTTTTGCAGTTATCTATACGATTGTTAAAGTTGTTTAATATGGAAGAAAGAGATTATTACATTATTTTATATGATTTATATTCATCATTATTTTCTGTAAAACAAAAAGAGTATTTTGAAGATTATTATTTTAATAATTTATCATTATCTGAGATTAGTGAAAATTTTGGTGTAAGTAGAAATGCAATACATAAGAGTATTAAATCTATTGAGAAAAAGTTATTATTTTATGAAGATAATTTAAAGTTATATAAAAAGAATTTAGAACTAAATAATATTATTAAAGATATTGATGATAAAAGTATTAGAAAAAAGTTAGAAGGTATATTTTATGAATGATGGATTAAATTTTAAAATTGGAGATAAGAAAATGCCTATTGATGAATTGCCTATGGTTGATTTTGATAATAATAGAAAAATGAGTTATGGTTTTGTTAATATTGTTTTTCTTAGTGCAGGTATATTTACTTTTGCTATGTGGATAATGTTATTATTTTTTAGGAGGTAATTTATGAATAACAAACTATATGATACAAGTTTACCAATTAATGGTAATGCTAATAATTTAAATAATAGTGTTATAAATGATAATAGTCAATCTATGTTAAGTAGATATGCTGATGAATTAACTAGTGTTACATATATTACTAATCCTGCGATTGCAAGAGAAGAAGAAATAAAAAAAGCAATATTAATATTACTTACTCCTGAAAAATCTGCAGTTTTAGTAGGTAAGCCTGGTATTGGTAAAACTGCCATAGTTGAAGGTATTGCTTATAAGATACAAAGAAATGATATACCTGATGCTTTAAAAGGTTATAAAATATATAGAGTTAATACTACTGCTTTGTTAGGTGAAGATAATGGTGAAAATAGAGTTTTAAAACTTGTTAATGAACTTAAGACAATGGATAAGATTATTTTATTTATAGATGAAATTCATACTTTAATAGGAAATGATGGAGCATTAGATTTAGCTAATATGTTTAAGGAAGGATTAAGTAGAGGTAGTATTAAGATGATTGGTGCTACTACTACTGATGAGTATAATAGATACATTCTTAGAGATAAAGCTTTTCTAAGAAGATTTGAAAAAGTTGATGTTTCTGAACCTACTGAAGAAATGTGTGTACAAATATTATTGCAAACATTACCTAAGATAGAGAAACAAACTGGTGTTATATTACCTTATACTGATTTTATTAAAGAAAATATTATGAAATTTATTGTGGAAACTACTAAAAAATATAATAGAGTATATGAAAATGCATCTAGATATCCTGATGTTGCTTTAGTATTATTAAGACAAGCTTTTTCTAATGCAATATATGAAAATAAAAAAGAAGTTGGATTTAAGAATATATATGATGCAATCAGATTTAGTAAGGCTGTATATCCTGATGTTATAAAGAAACAATTAGTTAAATTTATGGAAATATTTAAGGATGAATTACTTAGTGAAAGAGTGGTAGTAAATCCTGATAATTATCTTGAATAATTTAAAAAAACACTAGTTTTTAATTAGTATTTTTTCTATATAACTAACAATTAAATACATAAGATATGATACTATCATTAAGATTATTATGCCACTTATTACAAGGTTTAAATTGAATACTTGTGAACCATACATTATTAAATATCCAATTCCTTCTTTGCTTACGAGTAATTCACCCATGATTACACCTATTAGTGACATGGATATATTAACTTTAAGACTACTTATTATTGTTGAATAACTATTAGGTAATATTAAATACTTATATATTTGTGTTTTTGTTGCTTTAAATGATTTTAATAAATTTATTTTATTTGTATCTGTTTCACTAAAACCATTATAAACAGTTATTGTGGTTATTATAACAGATATTAGTAATGCCATAATTATTATGGAATTTATATTTGCTCCAAAAATTATTATAATAATAGGTCCTAAACTTACTTTTGGTAAACTATTTATTATTGTAAGATATGGGTCTATTACTTTGTATAAGAATTTACTATACCATAATATTGTTGCAATTATAATTCCCAAGAATGTACCTAATGAGAAACTTATTAATGTTTCATATAAAGTTATCCAAATATGATGATATAAATTATTTGTTTTATGTAGATTTATTATTGTTTTTATTATTCTTGATGGTGATGAATAGATAAATGTATTGATTATTTCTTTTTTAGCTAAATATTCCCAAATAAATATAAATAAAATTAATATTAATAATTGAGATATTTTAACTAAAATTTTATTTAGTTTAATCTTTTTTAAATACTTTTTATATTCATTAGACATTGAAATCAATTTCTTTCCATATTTCATCATAATATTTATCAAATTCAATACATTTTCTATTATTTATTGGTGTAGTTTTATTTGTAAGATTTATATCTATAACTTTCTTTATTGTTGAAGGTCTATCAGATAAGATAATTACTTTATTTGCCATTGTTATTGATTCAGAGATATTGTGTGTTACCATTATTGCAGTTTTATTTTCTTTTTTTATTATTTTATAGACATCATCTGAGACAATTAATCTTGATTGTGCGTCTAGTGCACTAAATGGTTCATCTAGTAATATTATATCTGGTTTTATTGCTAATGTTCTAATTAATGCTACTCTTTGTCGCATACCTCCGGATAAGTTTTTTGGATATTTATTTATAAATTCTTTTAATCCATAAGTATTTAGTAAGTTAATTACATATGATTTATCATGTTTGTTTATTTTGCCTCTTATTTTTAATCCTAAGAGACAATTTTCTAATATTGTTAAATGATCAAAGAGACAATCTTGTTGAAACATGTAACCTATTTTTATATCTTTATTATTATATTTTATTAATCCTGATGTTTTGTTTTCAAGATTTGCTAGAATTGATAATAATGTAGATTTTCCACATCCAGAAGGTCCGACAATGGCAATAAAATCTTTTTCATATACTTCGAATGATATATCTTTTATTGCATTAACTATACCTTCTTTGGATAAATAGTTTTTACTTAGATTTTTTATTTCAAGTATTTTATTCATAATCTTTGAAGAATTCATTAAATATTAATTTGTCATATTCTACATAATTATCTAATTCATTTGATGCTTTCATAATATCTTGGATATGTTTAAATTCTTCTTCATTAATAGTTATATTTTCTTTCCATGCGTTACCATCTTTATATCTTTTTACTATTTTAATTAAATCATTCATTGAGGTATCTGGGAAGAAATCTATAATACATTCGGCAATTTTTTCTTCGGAATTATTTTTTACAAATTCTAATCCTTTATTAATTGCTTTGGTAAATTTTTTTATTATATCTTTATTATTTTCTATATAACTTGTTCTTGCATTATATGCTGTATATGGAACATTACCTCCGAGTTCTCCGATGTATGCTACTACATAACCATAACCATTTTTTTCTACGGATAGGGCATTTGGTTCAAATAAGGTTACAAAGTCACCAGTTCCTCCGATAAAAGCACCTTCCATAGCAGAAAAGGCAATTGATGTATCTATATTAACATCTTTCTTTGGATCAATATTATTTTGTCTTAATGCCCATTCAAAAGTCATTTCTGGCATGCCACCAATTCTACCACCGATTATTGTTTTTCCTTTTAAATCTTCAAGAGTAAAATTGTCATATTTTTTTCTTGATACTAAAAATGATCCGTCTTTTTGGGTAAGCCCTGCGAATGTTTTTATGTAGTCTTTTTCACCACCATTATAAACATATATTGTTGCTTCGGTTCCTGAGAAACCAATATCAGCATCCCCTGATAATACTGCAGACATTACGGCATCTGCGCCACTTGTTAAGATTAAATTAATTTTTAATCCTTCTTCTTCAAAATAACCATTATTTATTGCTAAATATTGTGGAGCATAGAATATTGTATGTGCAACTTCTGCCAATGTAATTTGTGTTAAATTATTGTCCTCTTTATCTTTTTTACTAATAGTAAATACTGTAATTATAACTGCTAATAAAAGTATAATTACAATAGTTAAAAATTTTTTCATATAACCTCCTTAATCATTTTATTATATTCTTAATATGTAAAAGTGTTAATTTTATAAAACATTAAGAAATATTAAAAAAGTATGTTATTATTAGAATAGAAAGGAGTGGAAGAATGAAGAAAGTAATTAAAATGTTTTCTATTGCAATTGTTATGTTTTTAGTTTTAGGAGTTAGTAGAACTTATGCTGATATAACTTTTAGAGTTACTTATAAAAATCAAGTAAGTAATGATTATAGTGTTTCAGATAGTGCTACTATATTAGATGTTAAAAACTTAATTAAAGAAAAATATGGAATTGAAGTAGAGAATCAATATTTAACTTTGGGTAATCAAAACAATACTGTTTTGGAAAATGATAAGTTATTAAGTTCTTATGATTTAAGTAATAATATTCTTGTTTTAAAGAATGCTATTACTACTGAAAAGGTATTTGATGTTAAGTCTATTGAACCTGATGATAATAATTATTTTGCTATCTTTGAAGATATTGAAATTAATAATGATATAAATATTCAAAATTGTAATGAAACTTATACTAAATGTAGTGCAACTGATTTTTCTGGTAATTATTATCCTAATGTTACTATTAATTATATTTATGATAAGAATACTAAAAAAGTAGTAGATAGTATTGTTAGTAAATTAGAAGAAAGAGTATATAATGTTAGTGATTTAGAGATAATTAGTTATTGGTTAAATGGTGGATCTATATTATATTATTCAAATGATTTAATGAGTACATTAGGTTATAAGAATTTTGAAAATTTCTCATTTGATGTTAGAGCAGGAGATAATAGTTCATTTAATACAGTTGAAGCAGGTATTCTTAAATTTATTTATAATGATACTATATACTTTATGGCAGATTTTGTTGAAGTAGATGGTAATAACATTATTTATGTTGAAGATAATACTGATAGTAATGATTTAATGAAAAGTGCTCAAACTAGAATAGATAATTATTTTGGTAAAGATAAAGTTAAATTAGTTGATACTGGTAATTTGGAAGAATTTTTAGATAGTTATGTTTTAGATAATCAAGATATTATTGATGAAATGTATGAATATAATGAAAGTATGAAAAATCTTCCAGGTTATGTTGCTAAAACAAAAGAAGAAATTGCTAATCAGTTAAAAGATGAAATGAGAAGTATGGTATCTGATATACTAAAAGAAAATGAACATATTTATAAGGTTATTATTGGAGATAATACATATTATACTTTAATTAGATCTGATAGTAGTAAAATGATAGAAACTACTTATAGAACTTCAGATATATTAACTGATGTTAGTATTTCTAGTAGTAATAAAACTATTCCATATGATGCATTAGTAAATGTTCGTAAGATTACTGATGGTGAAACTTATAAGAGAATATTAGATATTTTAAAACTTACTAATAGTGAAATGTATGACTTAAAATTATTTTCAAAATCATTAGATAATTATGTATCTAAATTAGTTAATGGTAGTTTTGAAGTAAAAATTCCTATTAAAGATGAATATAAAAATAAGAATTTAGTAGCATATTATGTTGATGATAATGGTAAAGTAACAGAGTATGAAGTTACTGTTAAGGATGGTTATGCAATATTTAATACTGACCATTTTAGTATTTATACTTTAGGTGTTAAGAATGTTAATAATCCACAAACTGGAGATAATATTATTAATAGTGTTATTTTAGCATTTGTTTCTATTATCTGTTTGAGTGGAATAGGAATATATTTCTACAAGAATAAAAGAAGTTAAAATGTAAAAAAAACAAGAGAAATTTCTTGCTTTTTTTCTTTGTTGTGTTGCTTTACTTTTAATTTTATATTATACTATATTTAGATAGGAGGAATAATGAAAAAGAAATATTTTTTATATGGTGGTATTGGCTTAGTAGTTATTATATTAGGAGTGGTTATTATGAGTTTATCTAATCCTGATAGAAAGGTTAAGATAGTTGATAGTGAAAATAAGAATATTGTTTTAGAGGATTATAGTACTAATGAATTTAAGATTAAGAAACCTAAGGGATGGAAAGTAGATGTTTTAGGAGATTATATTCATTATACTATTAAGGTATATAATCCTGAGAATAGTTTATATCAATTTTTCTTTAATATGAAAACTGAGGGATATAATAAGTCAGAAGATGCCAAAAGATGGCAACAGAAGTATTATCCAAATAATATTTTTGCTAAAACATCAGTAATTGAAGATAAAACTACGGAAGGATTTTATAAAATATTTAATGATTTAGGAACTTTAAATAATAATGCTACATTTACTTTTCCTACTTTAACTGATTTTACTGTTATTGAAAATATAGGAAAAGGAGTACTTGGAGGAGATGTTTTAAGGGCGTCATTTAAGGATGCCGAGGGAAAAGATGCTGAAGGATTATTTACTGCATATGTATATGATGCTGGTCCTTATTATGTATCTGAGGATTTTCTTTCTACTAAACAAATAGATATTTATTTTCTAAGTGTATATGATGCAATATTTTATACTGCTCCAAAGGATGATTTTATAAATTGGGAAGATACTTTAAGTACTGTTGCTTCTTCGCTAGAATTTACTGATACTTTTGTAAATGGCTTTAACAACCAGCAAGATGCAGTTATGAAAAATTTTCAAAATATTAGAAATGTTGGTAATCAAATAACTGATGGTA
>OJAW01000718.1_pt1 | contig 21889 bp, 13 predicted proteins | sample 1589151 | NCBI WGS metagenome assembly OJAW01 (sample SAMN03283290) | human gut metagenome | biome: human-associated habitat; material: feces | host: Homo sapiens | place: Peru | collected 2012
GATGGCACCCACCAGCTTGTCCTTCACCTCGTAGGCGCTCATCTCGGGCTTGAGGTCATAGGTCGCAACGTCGGGGGAGTCGATGAGGATTCTGTCCTCGCCCTCATAGACAGTCTCTTCGCCGCCGTTGAAGAAGAATGTGACATGGGCATATTTTGTAAACTCGGCGATTCTCAGCTGGCGAAGACCCGCCTTGCTGAATACCTCGCCCAGAGGCATGTCTATTCTCTCGGGCTTGAATGCGACTTCGACGTTGGGCATCTCCGCCTCATACTGAGTCATGCAGACATAGAAAACTTTAGGCTCTCTCTCGCGCTTGAAGCCGTCGAAATTGGAATCGACGAATGCTCTGGTGATTTCACGCGCTCTGTCGGGGCGGAAATTGAAGAACACGATGCTGTCGCCGTCCTTGACGGGCTCGGCATCCTTGCTGACGCAGGGGACGATGAACTCGTCGGTCACGCCGTCGGCATATGACTTCTCCATCATTGCGGCTGCATCGTCGAACTTCGGGGCGTCAAGGCTCGTCATGGCGCGATAGGTCTTTTCGACTCGGTCGAACTTGCGCTCTCTGTCCATGGCGTAATAGCGTCCCTCGACAGTAGCTATCTTGCCGACGCCTATCTCCTTCATCTTCTGCTCGAGCTCCTCGATGAAGCCCTTGCCGGAGGTTGTGGAGACGTCGCGTCCGTCCATGAGGCAGTGGACAAAAACTTTTTCGATGCCGAAATCTTTCGCCATCTTCAGCAGCGCATAGAGGTGGGTGTTGTGGCTGTGAACGCCGCCGTTTGAGAGCAGACCCGCGAGATGAAGCGCGGAGTTGTTCTTCTTGCAGTTCTCCATGGCGTCAACGAGAGCGGGATTCTTGAAGAACGAGCCGTCCTCGATAGCTTTGGTTATGCGCACGAGCTCCTGATACACAACGCGGCCCGCGCCGATGTTGGTGTGGCCGACCTCGCTGTTGCCCATCTGTCCGTCGGGCAGACCGACATCGAGACCCGATGCGCCGATATATGTCATAGGATTTTCCGCGAATATTCTGTCGAGATTCGGCTTCTTCGCCGCGGCGATAGCGTTGCCGTAGGTGTCGGGATTCTTGCCAAAGCCGTCCATGATGCAAAGAAGCACAGGCTTTTTACTCATTTTAATTTTCCTTTCAATTACCGCCGGTTCGGCATGTGACCGACCGGCGGCAAATCTTGTTTATTTTGCGCTTGCGGCGTTGACTATAGCGGTGAACTTCTCTGCAACGAGCGAAGCTCCGCCGATAAGACCGCCGTCGACATCGGGCTGAGCGAGCAGCTCTGCGGCGTTCTTGTCGTTCATCGAGCCGCCGTACTGGACAACAACTGCGTCCGCGGCGTCCTTGCCGTAAAGTCTCTCGATAAGAGAGCGGATAACGGCGCAGACCTCGTTGGCCTGCTCGGGAGTTGCGGTCTCGCCCGTGCCGATAGCCCAGACGGGCTCATAGGCGATGATGATGTTCTTGAGCTCGTCAGCGGATACGCCGCCGAGAGCTATCTCGGTCTGCGCGCTGACTATCTGAGAGGTGATGCCGTCCTTGCGCTCGGAGAGGACTTCGCCGACGCAGAGGATAACTTTCAGACCCTCGTTGAGAGCGGCTCTGACGCGGTTGCGAACGGTGACATCGGTCTCGCCGAAATACTGTCTGCGCTCGCTGTGGCCTATGATAACATAGGGCACGCCTGCTGCCTTGAGCATCTTCGCGCTGACTTCGCCGGTGAATGCACCTTTCTCTGCCCAGTGGCAGTTCTCCGCGCCTATCTGTATGTTGCTGCCCTTTGCAGCCTCAAGAGCCGCATAGAGATCGATGTAGGGGACACAGCAGACGACCTCACAGTCGGCGTCCTTTACAAGGGGCTTGAGAGCCTCGATGAGGGCGGTAGCCTCTGCGGGAGTGTTGTTCATTTTCCAGTTGCCCGCGATAACGGGTTTTCTGAGCTGCTTATTCATTCTGAAACTTCCTTTCTTCCTGAAAAATCCCGCGGGTTTGCCGCCCGCGGGCTTAAAATTTGCAGATAATTATTTGTCGTTGAGCGCAGCGATGCCGGGCAGCTCCTTGCCCTCGAGGAACTCGAGAGATGCGCCGCCACCGGTGGAGATGTGGCTCATCTTGTCGGCGAAGCCGAGCTTCTGAACAGCAGCTGCGGAGTCGCCGCCGCCGATGATGGAGATAGCGCCGCTGTCAGCAACAGCGGTTGCAACGGCAATGGTGCCGCCTGCGAAGTGATCCCACTCGGCAACGCCCATCGGGCCGTTCCAGATAACGGTTCCGCTGCCCTTTATGGCGTTTGCGAACAGCTCGCGGGTCTTGGGACCGATGTCCATGCCCATCCAGCCGTCCGGGAACTCGTCGGAGTTGATGGTCTTGTACTCAGCGTTCTCGGCAAACTCGTTGCTGATAACGTTGTCGATGGGGAGAAGGAACTTGACTCCCTTGTCAACTGCCTTCTGCATCATTTCCTTTGCAAGCTCAACCTTGTCGGCCTCGAACAGGGAGGTGCCGACATGGTAGCCCTTGGCGACAAAGAAAGTATAGGCCATGCCGCCGCCGACGATAAGGGTATCGACCTTATCGAGGAGGTTGTTGATGACGCCGATCTTGTCGGAGACCTTTGCGCCGCCGAGGATAGCGACGAGGGGTCTCTTCGGATTCTCAAGAGCGCCGCCCATGAACTCGATCTCCTTCTGGATGAGGAAGCCGCAGACTGCCGGCAGATAGTCGGCAACGCCGGTCGTGGAGGAGTGAGCTCTGTGAGCCGAACCGAAAGCGTCGTTTACATAGATATCCGCAAGGGAGGCAAGAGCCTTCGAGAATGCGGGATCGTTCTTGGTCTCTTCTGCGTGGAAACGCACGTTCTCAAGGAGCATGACTTCGCCGTCCTTGAGGTTAGCGGCAAGCTCTTTTGCGCTGTCGCCGATAACGTCCTTAGCCATCTTGACATCCTGACCGAGAAGCTCGGAAAGTCTTGCGGCTACGGGAGCAAGGGAGAACTCGGGCTTGAACTCGCCCTTGGGTCTGCCCAGATGGGAGCAAAGGATAACCTTTGCGTGATGATCGATAAGATATTTGATAGTGGGGAGGGAGGCAACAATTCTCTTGTCCGAGGTGATTTTGCCGTCCTGGAGCGGGACATTGAAATCGCAGCGTACCAGCACTCTCTTGCCGGAAACGTCGATATCCTTAACTGACTTTTTGTTAAGTGCGCTCATTTTGATCGTCCTTTCAAAAGTTGAATTTGCCAGCTTTTTACGCTTGCACCACTCATTATTTTATAACATAAATGTGAATATTTCAAGTGTATTTGTATGTATGATACCATGTAAAACAGGCAATTATCCCAAAAGTTTTTATATTGTTTTGCCCGAACCGATTCTTCTTGACTTTGAAGAGCTTATCTGATAAAATATTGAGCGTTAAAAAGCATATACGCCTCCTTAGTTAAATGGATATAACAGCCCCCTCCTAAGCGGGTGTTTTACGCTCGCCTTTGTAAAAAGGCAAATGGTAATCCATTTGAATTGTATAGTATATGCGCTTGTACCTCAGAAGGATAGAGGGTCCGCCTCCTAAGCGGAACGCCCCCGGTTCGAATCCGGGCAAGCGCGCCAAAAAGTGCCGAAAGTACTGGCTTTTCGGCACTTTTTCTTTTATTTGATCGCAAAAAACAGCGAGTAAGTTTTTTACTCTTATAATAACAAAACAAGAACGAACTTATAGCATATCCCACCTAAACTCTTGCTAATTGCAATTAGCAAGAAATCAGCGGTTTGCTAATCGACTGCTAATCGGATTTTTAGCAAAATCTCGCTAATTTGAGTAGACGTATGTTCTATCCATAGACTTTTTTATAAATTATACTATTATCATTTTATTTATGTTATAATTTCATATAGAAAAAATAATTAAAATAATTCTTAAAAATGAACCTTTTGATGCTGGTACCCGTCTATATAAGTGAAACCGGTTTTTTTAATCACTCATAGACAAAGGAGGTGATGATGTGGATGAGTTTGAGAACTTGCTGGAAACAGAACGTGTTTCTGTGGAACGGTTTGTGAGATTTCGGATGAGTTCTAAAGCAGATTCAGACGATGTGCTGCAGGAGATATTTCTTACAGCGTATCAGAAGTTTCCACAGTTGAAGAATAAGGACTCATTCAAAGCATGGATCATTAGCATAGCAAGAAACAAATGCAATGATTATTTTAGAAAAAAAGCAGCTCAGTACGAAATTCCGATTGACGAGTTGACAGAAATGGAACTATCAGACGGCAGGCATGGTGTTTCTGTAGTTAATACCGTAAGGGAAACGCTGAGTTTGCTCGGCAATAAGGATAAGCAGATCCTTTACCTGTACTTTTGGAAAGAGATGCCGCAATCAGAAATTGCAAAACAACTGAGCATACCTATTGGGACCGTAAAGAGCAGACTGCATACAGCAAAACAAAACTTCAAAAATAAGTATCCATATCGTACCGATGTATCGAAAGGAGAACTCTATATGAAAAAGTTGCCTGAATTTATTCCTGAATATAAAATTGAAGCAAGTACCGAAGCCCCCTTTGCAGTTAAATGGGAAGAACTTATGGGATGGTTCTTGGTACCTAAACTTGGTGAAAAGATGTCTTGGGGTATGTACGACATCCCATCCCGTAAGTGCATCCGTGTATTTGATATGCAAGTTACCGGCAAAGCTAAGGTTCACGGCATTGAAGGCGTGGAGTTGACTGCCAGAGAAGCGTCCTACTCTGATAAGAACGAAGTAATAAATCGTACATTTGTTGCACAGCTCACAGACACTCATTGCCGTTATCTTGCAACTCTCAGGAATGACGGAGATGTTCGTAATTACATTACTTTTCTCGATGGAGACGAATTCCTGCCTAACTGGGGATTTGGCGAAGATAATTGCGGAAATGAAACAAATCTGGCGCCCAAGGGCGATATCCGGAGAACGGGTACAGTTGTTACAAGCACCAATAAGGATTTCCTGTTGGATATTGTAGGACGTTACACCGTTACGATTGGCGGAAAAAGCTATGACACTGTCTGTGTTATGGACATCGAAACCTATGATTACGGCGTAGTATTAGAGCAGTTCTTAGATAAAAACGGAAGGACAATTCTTTGTCGCAGATTCAACCGTGATGACTGGGCTATCGACCGTTATAAGATACCGTGGAGTGAGCAACTTCCCAAAAACGACAGACTTACTGTAAACGGTAAGACTTATGTTCACTGGTACGATGGCATTACGGATTATATTCTCTAATAACAAAACTTAACACTATAAAGCATTAGCAAACATAAACTAAGCATATAATCACCACCCTTAATTTGCGATTCCGGCTAATTGCTTGCTAATCAAACGAATTAAAACAGCACAAAATCAGCAGTAACGGCGTAACACTCGATCAAACATTAACCTTAAAAATCCCCTGACCGCAGGGGATTTTTAGGTATTGCAAGGGATGCCGTTATCGTTTCCTTCGGTATCTCCTAAGGGGCAGTTGAGGGTTCGATTCCCCCAGGGGGTGCCATGAAAAAAGCAGCCGTCAGGCTGCTTTTTTCAAATGAAGCGCACCTGCGGTGCATGAAAAATGAAGTATGGCTTCGCCATATGAAGTTTGACGTCATCATATCGAAGTCTGCTGTGCGCTTTGCTTCATACGAGCGTCAGCGAGTACTTCATGGCAGCGAAGCTGCTGTTTCGTGGTTGCGCAACAAACGCTTAATTCAAATCGATTTACAGTCAATCTGCAAAATCCCCCGCACGGCAAAGCTCTGTGCGAGGGACATTTTTTATTTTCCGCTTTCGCCGTAGTTTGAGAGCACGCGGGCTGACGGGTCGTTGACATCGCAGCCCTCCCATGACTTGTTTGGCATCCAGAAATCGACTATCATCTCGGACTGGCCGGGATAGTACTTTTCAAATATCTCGCGGTAGAGCAGGGATTCTTTCGTGAACGGCTTTGCGTGGGTGTATTTTTCGCACTTCTCTTTGAATTCCTCTTCGGTGTAGAGCCCCTCGGCGTATTCCTTGAGGTAGTCGACCATCGAGTGACCGACTGCGTCGGAGAACGCCGCCTTTTCGCGGAAGAGTATATCGTGGGGCAGATAGTCGCCCTCGAACGCGTGGCGGAGCAGATATTTGCCCTTGCCGTAGGTGTTCATTTTTTTAGCGGGATCGACGGACATGACATATTTCACAAAGTCGAGATCGCCGAACGGCACGCGCGCCTCAAGCGAGTTTACGGAGATGCAGCGGTCGGCGCGCAGAACGTCGTACATGTGCAGCTCGTCCACTCTCTTCTTCGCCTCGCGCTGGAACTCCTCCGGCGATGGGGCAAAGTCGGTGTATTTATAGCCGAACAGCTCGTCTGATATCTCGCCCGTGAGCAGCACGCGCACATCGGTCTTTTCATGTATGGCCTTGCAGCACAGGTACATGCCCATGCTCGCGCGGATGGTGGTTATATCATAAGTGCCGAGCATCGCTATGACCTGCTCGAGCGAGGAGATGACCTCATCACGGGTCATGGTTACCTCCATATGCTCCGAGCCTATGAAATCGGCTACCTTGCGTGCGTATTTGAGATCGATGGGGTCCTGATCCATGCCTATTGCAAAGGTACGGATCTTCCTGCCGAGTAGCTTTGCCGATATTGCGCACACCAGGCTGGAATCCAGTCCGCCGGAGAGCAGGAAGCCGAGCGGCGCGTCGGCGTCGAGCCGCTTTTCCACGCCCGCGATGAGCTTCTCACGGATCTTTTTGCACACGGTGTCCAGATCGTCCCTGGAGTATTCCGTCACCGTGGTGAGGTCGGCGTAGCGGACGAATTTGCCGTCCGCATAGTAGTGTCCGGGCGGGAAGGGCATAACATGCCCGCACATTCCGACGAGGTTCTTCGCCTCGCTCGCGAACATGATAACGCCTTTTTTATCGTAGCCGTAGTAGAGCGGGCGGATGCCTATCGGGTCTCTTGCGGCGATGTATTTTTTCTCTTCACCGTCGTAGATAATCAGCGCAAACTCGGCATCGAGCATCTTGAACATATCCACGCCGTATTCGCGGTAGAGCGGGAGAAGTATCTCGCAGTCGGAGCCGCTTTTGAATGTATATTTCTTCGCAAGCTCCTCTTTTATCTTTTCGTAGCCGTATATCTCGCCGTTGCAGACGACATAGCTGCCGTCCAATTCAAACGGCTGCATTCCGTCGGGAGTCAGTCCCATTATCGCAAGGCGGTGGAAGCCGAGCAGTCCTTTGCCGGTGTCTATTATCCGGCTGTCGTCCGGTCCTCTTGAAACGGTCTTTTTGAATCCTTCCTCAAAATCAGAAAAAGCGGCACAGCAGTCGCAGTAACCCATTATCGAACACATAGTAATCTTTCCTTTCGGTTAGTTTCAGCATCCGATAGGGCAAGTGCCAACTCGCTGTGCCACCTATCTTTGTTCTCTTTTCGGCTTCGAAAAAAGCCTCGCCGCTGTAACGGTCGGCGTGTCCGGCGCACCTACTCGGTAGTCCTTTCGGCTTGCAGCTCGTCGGGTGTTATTCGCGCGGCTCCTGTGCTGCATGGCTCTCACCGTCCCATGCTCGCTTTGAGCGGTATTCCGCGTTACTTCTCCCGACTCGGGCGCTTTTGTTATTGTAAAAAGGGTCGTAGATTTTTATTTTACGCTGAAGAGCAGGTCGCTGTAGGTCGGGAACGGCCAGAACTCCTTGGCGGTTATCGTCTCAGCCTCGTCGCAGACGGCGCGCAGGGCATCCATCTTGCCGAGGATAACGTCTCTGATGTCATTTGCCGCTTCGGTGACATCCTCGATAGCCTGGAATTTTGCTATCTCGCTGTCAAGGTCTGCGGTCGCGTCGGCGATTTCATCGGACAGCTCGGAGAGCTTCGTGATGGTCGCGGTCTCGTATTTGCAGGGAAGACCTGCGACTGCCGCTTTCTTCGCGGCGAGGGTCTCTGCGAGCGACTTTGTGTAGCCCTCGACTGCGGGGAGAATCTCTTTTCTCGCCATGTCGACCATGGTCAGAGCCTCTATATTGACGGTCTTTGAGTAGTTCTCAAGAAGTATCTCATAGCGGCTGTGAAGCTCTGCGGGTGAGAATATCTTGTGAGCGGTGAGCATCTTCACATTCTTGTCGGCTATCATCGCGGGCATAGCGTCCGGAGTGGTGCGGAGATTCATCAGTCCGCGCTCCTCGGTAGCTTCCTTTATCCACGCGTCGTCATAGCCGTTGCCGTTGAAGATGATTCTCTTGTGGTCTTTTATAGTCTTCTTTATCATGTCGTGCAGAGCGGTCTCGAAGTCGTCGACATTTTCGAGGCGATCCGCATATATCTTGAGCGACTCCGCAACGGCGGCGTTGAGCATGATGTTCGCGCAGGCGATGCTGTTTGACGAGCCGAGCATACGGAACTCAAACTTGTTGCCGGTGAACGCAAAGGGCGATGTGCGGTTGCGGTCGGTGGTGTCGCGGGTGAACTTCGGCAGCACATGAACGCCGAGCTTCATCGTTGTCTTTTCGCTGCCGCTGTAGGGCGCGTCGTTCTCTATAGCGTCGAGAACTGCGGTCAGCTCGTCGCCGAGGAACATAGAGACAACTGCGGGCGGAGCTTCGTTCGCGCCGAGTCTGTGGTCGTTGCCTGCGGTCGCGACGGAGACGCGGAGCAGATCCTGATAGTCGTCAACGGCCTTGATGACCGCGCAGAGGAACAGCAGGAACTGTGCGTTCTCATAGGGGGTCTCGCCGGGGGTGAGGAGGTTGACTCCCGTATCCGTTGCCATGGACCAGTTGTTGTGCTTGCCCGAGCCGTTGACTCCGGCGAACGGCTTCTCGTGGAGCAGGCAGACAAGTCCGTGCTTCGCGGCGACTTTCTGCATTATTTCCATGGTCAGCTGGTTGTGGTCGGTGGCGATGTTCGTTGTGGTGTATATGGGCGCGAGCTCATGCTGAGACGGTGCGACTTCGTTGTGCTCGGTCTTTGCAAGAACGCCGAGCTTCCAGAGCTCTTCGTTGAGGTCTGCCATGTAAGCGGCGACTCTCGGCTTGATAACTCCGAAATAGTGGTCGTCCATCTCCTGACCCTTGGGTGCCTTTGCGCCGAAAAGAGTGCGTCCGCAGAAGACGAGGTCTTTGCGCTGCTCATAGAGAGCCTTGTCAACAAGGAAGTATTCCTGCTCGGGACCGACGGAGGTGCGCACGCACTTTACATCGGTGTTGCCGAAGAGTCTGAGAATACGAAGAGCCTGCTTATTGAGAGCCTGCATGGAACGGAGCAGGGGCGTTTTCTTGTCGAGTGCCTCGCCGCCGTAAGAGCAGAACGCCGTGGGGATGCAGAGGGTCTTGTCTTTTATAAATGCGTAGGAAGTGGGATCCCACGCGGTGTAGCCGCGGGCTTCAAATGTTGCTCTGAGTCCGCCCGACGGGAAGGACGATGCGTCCGGCTCGCCTTTTATCAGTTCCTTGCCCGAGAACTCCATGATAACGCGTCCGTCGGAGGCGGGGGTTATGAAGCTGTCGTGTTTCTCGGCGGTGATGCCGGTCAGGGGCTGGAACCAGTGGGTGAAATGGGTCGCGCCATGCTCAACGGCCCAGTCTTTCATAGCGGCGGCAACTGCGTTGGCGACGTCATTATTCAGGCTTGCTCCTTCGTCAATAGTCTTCTTGAGAGACTGGTAAACATCGGCGGAAAGCATTGCTTTCATCACTCTGTCGTCAAAAACGAGACTGCCGAAATAATCAGATACTGTGCTCATAAGTTAGCGCTCCTTTTTCATATTTTAAGGCGAAAAATAAAAAATGGCGTCAATAAACCCGTTCGGTTCAAAGACGCCATTGCCTTTATGCGCTGAATTATACGCGCAGCAAAATCGTTTGTCAAGGCGTTTTCGGACAATTCTTTATTTTTGTGCAAATAGCCGCAATCGGGGCTTTTTGAAAAGCGATTTTATGAGCAAGATGTAACCGTCTTTTTGAGAAAATGCGGCGGCTTTGAATTAATACGGAAAAAATTTTTTCGGCGGCGCTCTTTTCTCTCAGCCGTTTCGGAAAATAAAGTGCGATACATATATAAAATACGCGATTGACACGGGTCTTTTAATATGATAAAATACGCCTCAAATGAGCAAAGGCGTTCATTCCGCCGGGGACAGTGCCCCCCATCGGAGGACGCCTTTGCTTTTTGCTTTTTCGGAATCGAGCGCCCCGCATCTCATCGGGTTTTGCGGGCAGTTGACCGCGTTGTCATATTTTTCGGTTCCAAAGCACTCGCTTTTAGTACAGAATACCGTAGAAGTCGGCAGGGAAGGTGTGTTATAATATGATATAATGAAAGTACGCGTGAAACCTTAACCGGAGAAGTATATAAAAAAAGAAAAGATAAAATACGGAGGGATATTAATGACAAAGTACATCTTTGTGACCGGAGGCGTCGTATCCGGCCTCGGAAAGGGGATAACTGCGGCGTCGCTCGGACGAATACTCAAAGCGCGCGGACTCAAGGTAGCGGCGCAGAAGCTCGATCCTTATATCAACGTTGACCCGGGCACCATGAGCCCCTATCAGCACGGCGAAGTTTATGTCACGGAAGACGGCGCGGAGACCGACCTTGACCTCGGCCACTACGAGCGCTTCATCGACGAGGATCTTAACAAATACTCGAATCTCACCACCGGTAAAGTATACTGGAACGTGCTCAACAAAGAGCGCCGCGGCGAGTATCTCGGTTCGACCGTTCAGGTCATACCCCATATAACAAATGAAATAAAGGATTTCGTATACCGTGTCGGCAAGAAAACCGATGCTGACGTGGTCATCACTGAGATCGGCGGCACTATAGGTGACATTGAATCCCAGCCTTTCCTCGAAGCTGTAAGACAGATATCTCTTGAGGTGGGGCGTGAGAACAGCCTCTTCATCCATGTCACTCTGGTGCCGTTTTTGCGTGGATCGGACGAGCATAAGTCCAAACCCACCCAGCACTCGGTCAAGGAGCTGCAGGGCATGGGCATCAACCCGAACATAATCGTCCTGCGCTGTGACGAGCCGCTTGAGGAGGCTATCTTCAAGAAGATATCGCTCTTCTGCAACGTCAAGCCCGACTGCGTTATCGAGAACATCACCCTGCCTTATCTCTACGAAGCTCCGCTGATGCTCGAAAAGTCGAACTTCTCGTCCGTCGTCTGCCGCGAGCTGAATATAGACGCTCCCGAACCGGATCTCGACGAGTGGACGGAGCTTGTCCACCGCATCAAGAACCGCGAAAAGGAAGTCAAGATAGGTCTTGTCGGCAAATATGTCCAGCTCCATGATGCGTATCTGTCCGTTGCCGAGGCGCTTCGCCACGCGGGCTACACTCTCAACACCCACATCCGCATCGACTGGATCGATTCCGAGAATCTGACCGAGGCGAACTACGAGCAGGAGCTCTCGCACCTCGACGGAATAATCGTCCCCGGCGGCTTCGGCGGCAGAGGAATCGAGGGCATGATCCTCGCGGCGAAATACGCCAGAGAGAACCGCGTTCCCTATTTCGGAATCTGCCTCGGAATGCAGATTGCGGTTATCGAATACGCGCGCGATGTTGCGGGTATCAAAGACGCTCACTCGGGCGAGTTCGATGAGCTCTGCAAGAACAAGGTCATCGACTTCATGCCCGGTCAGAGCGACAATATCGACAAGGGCGGCACACTGCGCCTTGGCGCATATCCCTGCGTTATCAAGCCCGGCACAACGATGGAGCGCTGCTACGGAAAGTCCGAAATTTCCGAGCGCCACCGCCACCGCTATGAGTTCAACAACGATTATCGCGATATACTTACTCAGAACGGACTCACCCTCTCGGGTCTTTCGCCCGACGGCAGACTCGTTGAAACGGTCGAGCTTTCCGACCGCCCGTTCTATGTCGGAGTGCAGTATCACCCCGAGTTCAAATCCCGTCCCAACAAGGCTCACCCGCTGTTCAAAGGCTTTATAGCCGCAGCGCTTGAAAAATCTGAGATCGGAGAATAAATACCTATGGCAAACTTGCATGAAGAGTGCGGCGTTTTCGGAGTCTATTCACCCAAGCCCGGCCCCGTGGCGGATCTCGCCTATTACGGTCTCTATGCTTTGCAGCACAGAGGGCAGGAGAGCTGCGGCATAGTCGTCAACGACGACGGAGTGTTCGCTTCGCGCAAGGATATCGGACTTGTCAACGAAGTCTTCTCGCGCGACGACCTGATGAAGTTCCCGCAGGGCAGGATGGCTGTCGCCCACGCGCGCTACGGCACGACCGGCGGCAACAGCAGAGCGAACTGCCAGCCCATCGAGGTCAACCACCAGAAGGGCAAGATGGCTCTTGCCCACAACGGAAACCTCAGCAACGCCTATGAATTGCGCAGCGAGCTCGAACTCGGCGGCGCTATCTTCCACACGACGAGCGACACCGAGATAATCGCCTATATCGTCACGCAGGCGCGCCTCAACAGTCCTTCGATAGAAAACGCGCTGAGCAGCGCGATGAACAGGCTCGAGGGCGCGTATTCCCTCGTGCTCATGTCAGCCGCAAAGCTGCTCGCGGCGCGCGACCCCTACGGGTTCCGACCGCTGTGCTACGGCAAAACGCTCGACGGCACATATGTCGTCGCGTCCGAGAGCTGCGCGCTCTCCGCCGTCGGCGCAAAATTCGAGCGCGATATACTCCCCGGCGAGATACTCGTCTTTGACGAAAACGGCGTGCGCTCGAACAGGGATCACTGCGGCGAAAAGCCGAGGCGCTCATGCATTTTTGAGTATATCTATTTTGCAAGACCCGATTCCATTATTGACGGCGTGTCGGTTCACGCGGCGCGCAGAAATGCCGGCGCGATACTTTCAAAGACCCATCCGGTCGAAGCCGATGTTGTTATGGGCGTCCCGGATTCGGGAATCGACGCCGCTTTGGGCTATGCCGAGGCGTCGGGAATACCCTACGGAATGGGCTTCATAAAAAACAAATATATCGGCAGAACTTTCATCTCGCCCGGTCAGGACAAGAGAATCGATCAGGTGAGAATAAAGCTCAGCGCGATAGGCGAATCCGTAAAGGATAAGAGAATAGTGCTCATCGACGACTCGATAGTGCGCGGCACGACGAGCCGCCAGATAGTCAATCTCCTGCGCGAAGCGGGGGCAAAAGAGGTGCATATGCGCATCTCCTCGCCGCCGTTCATGCACCCGTGCTACTACGGCACTGACGTTGACTCGCGCGAAAATCTTATCGCCTGCCACCACTCGGTGGAGGAGATTGCCGACATAATCGGCGCGGATTCCCTCGGATATCTGCCGGAGTCGGAGCTTAAAAATCTGATAGGCAGCGAGAACTTCTGCAGCGCGTGCTTCAACGGAGTCTATCCGACCCCTATCCCGGATGTTATCACCAAAGACCGCTTTGAGGGGAAACTCTCTGAGCGGAGCAAATAAATAAAAATACGAAAAGCGAAAGGAAACTGCGGTATGGAAAAGTTGTATGAAGGCAAGAGCAAGGTCGTTTACAGTTCGGAGGAGCCCGGTACCTGCATCATCAAGTACAAGGACACCGCCACTGCCGGCAACGGCGTCAAGAAAGAAGATCTGCCCGGAAAAGGAAAACTCAACGCGGCGATCTCCAACATCATCTTTGATTACCTCATGAAGAACGGAATCAAGACCCATCTTCTCAAGGTCATCGACGAAACCACCGTCCTCGCGAAGAAGGCTGAGATCGTTATGGTCGAGGTCATAGTCAGAAATATCGCAGCAGGAAGCTTTTCAAAGAAATACGGCGTGCCGGAGGGCTCGCCCCTGAAGAACACGGTCGTTGAGTTCAGCTACAAGAGCGACGAGCTCGGCGATCCGATGATAAACGACAGCCAGATAACCGCCATCGGTCTCGCCACGCAGGAGGAGCTCGACGAGCTCAGAGCTATGTCCAAGCGCATAAACGAGCTGATGACCGAGCTGTTCGCAAAGGGCGGCGTGCGCCTTGTCGATTTCAAGCTCGAGTTCGGACGCACCGACGAGGGACTTGTCCTGTGCGACGAGATATCCCCCGACTCCTGCCGCCTCTGGGATATGGAGACAAACAAAAAGCTCGATAAGGACAGATTCCGCCGCGACCTCGGCGATGTTCTCGGCGGCTACAGAGATGTTCTCGCGAGACTTCAGAGCTCGATCTGATAAATTCAAGGAGTGTATTTTTAAATGAGACTCATAGACCGCAAGATCGTCCTTGAGGACGGCAGCGAGTACTACGGATACGGCTTCGGCAGCTATACCGACAGGGTGTGCGAGATAGTTTTCAACACCTCGATGGTCGGCTATCAGGAGATAGTCTCCGACCCGTCGTATACCGATCAGATGGTCGTTATGACATATTCGCTCATAGGCAACTACGGCATAACCGACGACGATTTCGAGTGCAAAAACCCGAGCATCGGCGGCCTTATCGTGTATGACTACAACGATATGCCCTCGAACTTCAGATACACAAAGACGCTCTCCGAGCTGCTGGAGGAGAACGGTATCCCCGGCATCTCCGGCGTTGACACGAGAAAGCTCACCCGCAGCATACGCGATCTGGGCTCGCGCCGCGTGCTCATAACCTCGCCCGATATCCCGGTTGAGGTCGCGGTGGAGATAATCAAAAATACCCCCGTCGCCCACGATGCGGTCAGCCGCGTCAGCAGCAAAAAGCGTTGGTATTCGCGCACGTCGAACCCGCAGTTCAATGTCGTTGCGATAGACTGCGGCATGAAGCTCAATATTGTGCGCAGCCTCAACAAGTTCGGCTGCAACGTCGTTGTCGTGCCCTATGACACGCCGGCGGATGAAATAGAATTCATGAAGCCTGACGGAGTGTTTCTCTCGAACGGCCCCGGCGACCCCGAGGATGTGACCCCTGTTATAAACACGGTCAGGGCGCTTCGAGGCAAATATCCGATTTTCGGCATCTGCCTCGGACATCAGATGATATCCCTCGCCTACGGCGCAAAGACATATAAGCTCAAGTTCGGTCACCGCGGCGGAAACCATCCGGTCATGAACCTCGACACCGATAAGATAGAGATAACCTCGCAGAACCACAGCTACGCCGTTGACCCGAAGTCGGTCGAGGGCACCGATCTCGAAGTGACGCACATAAATCTTCTCGACAACACCGTCGAGGGAGTAAGATGCAAGAAAGACCTTGTGTTCAGCGTGCAGTATCACCCCGAGAGCGCGCCCGGTCCGCAGGACAGCAGCTATCTGTTCGGTCAGTTTATCGACTATATGAAGGAGGCGAAGGAGCGTGCCTAAGAGAACTGATATAAAAAAGGTGCTCGTTATCGGCTCGGGTCCTATAGTCATCGGTCAGGCTGCCGAGTTCGACTACGCCGGAACTCAGGCGTGCCTCGCCCTGCGTGAGGAGGGCTACGAGGTCGTCCTCGCGAACTCGAACCCCGCAACGATAATGACCGATACCACCATAGCCGATAAGGTCTATATGGAGCCGCTGACTCTCGAATACCTCGCGCGTATCTGCCGCTATGAGCGCCCGGACGCGATAGTCCCCGGCATCGGCGGTCAGACCGGACTCAACCTTGCGATGCAGCTCGCGAAAAAAGGCGTTCTCAAGGAGTGCGAGATAGAGCTGCTCGGCACTGATGCCGAGAGCATCGAGCGCGCCGAGGACAGAGAGCTTTTCAAAGAGCTCTGCGAGAGCATCGGCGAGCCGATAGTCCCCTCGCAGATAACCTACAGCATCGAAGAGGGTCTTGAGGCGGCGGAGAAGATAGGCTATCCCGTTATTCTGCGCCCCGCGTTCACGCTCGGCGGAACGGGCGGCGGCTTTGCCTATGACCCCGACGAGATGCGCGACATGATGAAGAACGCGCTTGCGCTCTCGCCCGTGCATCAGGTGCTCGTCGAAAAGAGCATAAAGGGCTACAAAGAGATAGAATACGAAGTGATACGCGACGCGAACGACACCGCTATCACTGTTTGTAATATGGAAAACCTCGACCCCGTCGGCATTCATACCGGCGACTCGATAGTCGTCGCGCCCAGCCAGACGCTGACGAACAAAGAATATCAGATGCTCAGGGATTCCGCGCTCAAAATTATCCGCGCCCTGGGAGTAAAGGGCGGCTGCAACGTTCAGTTTGCGCTCGATCCCCATTCGTTCCGCTACTATGTCATTGAGGTCAACCCCAGAGTTTCGCGCTCGTCCGCCCTCGCTTCAAAGGCGAGCGGATATCCGATAGCGCGTGTCTCGGCGAAGATAGCGGTCGGAATGGATCTGCATGAAATACAGCTTGCAAACACCCCCGCCTGCTTCGAGCCCTCGCTCGACTATGTCGTGACCAAGATGCCGCGCTTCCCGTTCGACAAGTTCCCCGCCGCGCACAACACGCTTTCGACCCAGATGAAGGCGACCGGCGAGGTCATGAGCGTCGGACGCACATTCGAAGAGAGCCTGCTCAAGGCGATACGCTCGCTCGAAGAGAGCAAGAACCATCTGCATATGGAGAAGTTCGACTCGGCGCATATGAGCGTTGACGAGCTGCTCGAATATATCAAAGAGGGCACGGACGACCGTCTCTATGCAATATCCCAGCTGATGTGGATGGGCGTTGACCCGTCGCTCATCTGCGATATAACGCATATAGATATGTTCTTCCTCGACAAGATAAAGAAGATAGTCGATTTCGAGAAGGAGATGGAGGCGAATCCCGGCTCCGACATTCTTCTGCGCGAGGCAAAGCGCCTCGGCTTCTCCGATTCGTATATCGCCGAGCTCTGGAAAGAGAGCGAGGACAGCATATATGAGCGCAGATGCAAAGAGGATATCTTCCCGACATACAAGATGATCGACACCTGCGCGAGCGAGTTCGACAGCTATGTGCCCTATTTCTACTCGACCTACGCGAGCGAGAATGAGTCCGTCGTGTCGGACAAAAAGAAGATAATAGTCTTAGGTTCAGGTCCTATCCGTATAGGACAGGGCGTTGAGTTCGACTATTCGACCGTCCACGCCGTCCATGCCATCCAGCAGCTCGGCTATGAGGCGATAGTTATAAACAATAACCCCGAGACCGTTTCGACCGACTACACCACTGCCGACAAGCTCTATTTCGAGCCCCTGACGACAGAGGATGTCATGAATATAGTTCATCTTGAAAAGCCGGAGGGCGTTATAGTCACCCTCGGCGGTCAGACCGCCGTCAACCTCGCGGCTCCGCTTGCAAGGCGCGGCGTGAAGATAATCGGAACCGACTGCGACGCCATTGAGCGCGCCGAGAACAGAGACGCGTTTGACGCCGTTATAAAATTCCTCGGCATCCCGAACCCGAAAGGTGAGGCTGTTACGGATATCGAGACCGGTGCGGCTGTTGCCGCGCGCATAGGCTACCCCGTGCTTGTGCGCCCGAGCTTCGTGCTCGGCGGCAGAGCGATGGAGATAGTCGCTAACGAGACTATGCTCAGAAAATATCTCAAGAACGCCGTTGAGGTCGATGAGGACAAGCCCGTGCTCATAGATAAATATCTTATGGGCAAGGAAGTTGAGATAGACGCCATCTGCGACGGCACCGAGGTGTTTATCCCCGGCATAATGGAGCTCGTCGAGCGTACCGGCGTTCACTCGGGCGACAGCACGAGCGTGTATCCGCCGTTCTCTATCTCTCAGAAAGTCAGAGACACGATAGCCGAATACACCACAAAGCTCGGACTCGGTATAGGCATAGTCGGTCTGTTCAATATACAGTTTATAGTTGACAGCGACGAGAGCGTCTATGTTATCGAGGTCAACCCCCGCGCTTCGCGAAGCGTGCCGTTCCTTTCAAAGTCCACCGACTGCAACCTTGTCCGCATCGCGACAAAGGTTATGCTCGGACAGAGCCTGCGCGACCAGGGCATAACCGATATGCGCCTGCCCGACGGCAAGCGCTGGTATGTCAAAGCCCCGGCGTTCTCGTTCGAGAAGCTGACCGGCATGGACGCATATCTCTCGCCCGAGATGAAATCGACCGGCGAAGCGATAGGCTACGACAAGCGCCTGAACCGCGCGCTCTACAAGGCTCTTCAGGCGTCCGGAGTCAGGATGAAGGAATACGGTACGGTAATAGTTACCCTTGCCGATGAAGATAAAGAAGAGGCTCTGCCGCTCGTCAAGCGCTTCTATCACCTTGGCTTCAATATCGAGGCGACCGCCGGAACCGCGGCGTTCCTCAAGAAGCACGGCATACGCACCCGAGTGCGCGGCAAGCTCAGCGAGGGCAGCACCGAGATTCTCGATTCCATCCGCGCGGGCTATGTCAGCTATGTTATAAACACGCGCGCCATTCTCTCCGGCGTCCATTTTGAGGACGGCGTTGAGATTCGCCGCTGCGCCGTCCAGAACGGCGTGACGATATTCACCTCCCTCGACACCGTGAAGATAGTCCTCGATGTTCTCGAAGAGATAACCCCCGAGATATCGACCATAAACGGCGACGGCGAGAACTGATTTCAACAACCCTTATTATATTAAAAGACCTCCCCGAGCGGGAGGTCTTTTGCTTTTGCTGAAAATAAACCGCCGCACGGCACGAACCGACGGCGGATTGATATTTTAATTTACGCCTTGCCCTTTTGCAGCAGCACTCTCAGCGGCCCTTCAAAGACGAGCTGGTTGATAAAAAACGCCTTTATGTCATTCGGACTGCAAAATTTTTTCCTGCGCCCTGCGGAGAGCGAGGTCTGCTCTCTTATCGTGCGCGAGACGAAGCCGACGCAGGTGTCGCGCCCGCGCTGCTTCGGGATTATCCGCAGATAGAGCAGGGCAAGCCCGATGTAGCTGTACTTATATTCGTCGGCGTTTGAGGTCATGTGCTTTATGATGCGCTCGACATTGCGGAGCTCCGCCTCCGTTACGGGCAGAGCGAACAGCGCGCAGGGGACATCCGTGCCTTTATAAGTCGGGTGGAGGTCAAAGTCCTCGGTCATGAATCCGCGCTTGCCCGTGAAGCTGAAAAATTTTGGGTAGTGTTCATCCGTGCTTATCGACATATGGGAGTATTCCCAAAGCCCTATTCTTTTTATAGTTCGCGAGACCTTATCCGGATAGTCGGTGAGCATAATATAGACGGTGCGGTCTTTTCTGTTCATTCGGCATACTCCCCCTTGTAATATTTTTTAGTATATGCTAACATTATAAACAACTAAAGTTGTCTAATCAAGAAACTGTTTTGCGAATTGGTAAGATAAACGACTGAATATAAAAAGAGGCGTTTAAATGGTGAATAAAAATGATCTTAGATATATCAAAACGGAGCGGCTGATAGTACATACATATGTCGATCTGCGCCTGCGCGACCCGTCGCCCGTCAAAGTCAGCGATCTGTGCCGGGAGGCGTTGATAAACAAAACGACATTCTATTCCCACTATGACACCATGGAGAGCCTGCGTCGGCACATCTGCCGCGAGACCGTCGCCGATATCCTCGGCCGCTGCGACTGCGCCCGGATGGCGTTCAGCGATACATACGCCTTTGTTTCAGAGCTCGTCGGCGCGATATCGCACGAAGAGCGGCTCATCCGCGCGCTCTACGGCGACGATGTGACTTCACTGCTCAACGATGCGGAGGAGGCTCTTTTCAGAATCTATCTGCATGACGACGACGAGCCGGAGCGCAAAGAAAAAATAATCTTCTGCATCGGCGGAACATCAAGATTATTGCTCATGAATCCGGACGAGCACGGCATCCGCGCGGCGTCCGAGCTCATACGCACCGTCTTTAATCTCAACGAAAACAGAACATAAAAATCTTCAGCGCCGAGGTCACAAATTGTTTACAAACATATTGTTGACAATCGGCGCGCATATATGTATAATGTGTAGCGTGCTACACTTAATATTGTTGAAAACAGCTTTGCGGAAAGGAGATCGCTATGGAGCATATCGGATATTTTTTTAAACGCATAGATAACCGTTTGAAGTCGAACGCCGATGCAGGACTCGGTAAGCACGGGTTGACTTTTGCGCAGTCGCGGATCATAAGATTTCTCGCCGAGCGCGGAGGTCAGACAACCCAGAAAGAGATAGAAGACTACGCCCATGTCTCGCACCCGACGATTGTCGGCATAGTCACGCGCATGGAGCAGAGCGGCTTTCTCAGCACCTGCACCGACCCGTCGGACAAGAGAAACAAGGTCGTGCGGCTGACCGATAAGGCGAAAGACATCAATCTCGAGATACGCCGTTCTATCGACAACGGCGAGCGGGCGATGCTCAAATCGTTCAGCGAAGAAGAAGTCGAACAGCTCCGCGGATATCTCATAAGGATATGCGATAACCTTGATATTGACAGCAGTCCCGGATGCAAACCGGAAAGTGGAGCAAAGAAAGAAAAGAGGGAGTGAGAATATGATAAAAACTTTGTTGAAGAGCATGCGCCAATACAAAAAAGTATCATGGGCGACTATCTTTTTCTCCGCGTTTGAAGTCGTGTTCGAGATAGTTATCCCGCTTTGTATGTCGGGTCTTATCGACAACGGCATCGAGGGCGGCGTGATGTCCATGGTCTGGAAATACGGTCTTGCGCTGCTATTTCTCGCGGTGTTCCAAATGGTGACGGGAATGCTTGCGGCGTTCCTCGGCTCGCGCGCGTCCGCCGGGTTCGGCGCGAATCTGCGCAGTGATATGTATGATAATGTTCAGACCTTCGCATTCTCGAACATCGACAAATTCTCGACCGCGTCGATAGTTACGAGACTGACGACGGATGTCACAAATATTCAGAACGCCTATCAGATGCTCATAAGAATAGCGATACGCGGACCGGTTATGCTGATTTTCGCCATGATAGTCTCGTTCAGAATCGACAGCCAGATTTCGCTTATGTTCATTGCGATTATACCCGTCCTCGCGGCTCTGCTCGTTCTGATAATTATCAAGGTGCATCCCGTGTTCAAGCGCGTTTTCCACACCTACGATGAGCTCAACAACGTCGTTCAGGAGAATGTGCGCGGCATAAGAGTCGTCAAGTCCTTCAATCAGGAGGAGCACGAGATAAGCAAATTCGAGAAGATATCCGAGAAGATATACAAAGACTTTGCAAAGGCGGAGCGCCTTATCGCGCTCAACTCGCCTATCATGCAGGTCTGCATGTATACCTGCATGATACTCATCTCGTGGCTCGGTGCGAAGGCGGTCATCGCCAGCGGCAACAACGCAGCACTCGGTCTGACCACCGGCTCGCTCACCGCGCTGTTCACCTACGCCATGCAGATACTCATGAGCCTCATGATGCTCTCCATGGTCTTTGCCATGATGATAATCGCGAGCTCTTCCGCTCAGCGTATAGCTGAGATACTCAACGAAAAGACCGATATCTCGAACCCCGCGAACCCCGTTCTCGAAGTCAAAGACGGCGAGATAGATTATAAAAATGTCAATTTTGCCTATGCCTCAAAGGCGGACACCAAGGTGCTCGACAATGTCAACGTGCATATAGCCTCCGGCGAGACGGTCGGCATAATCGGCGGCACGGGCTCCTCGAAGTCCTCGTTCGTCCAGCTCATACCGCGCCTTTACGATGTAACGGGCGGTGAAGTGATGCTCGGCGGCGTGGATGTCAGAAGCTACGATCTCGATACCCTGAGAAACTCGGTCGCAATGGTGCTCCAGAAGAACGAGCTGTTCTCCGGCACGATATCGGAGAACCTGCGCTGGGGCAACGAGAACGCGACCGATGATGAAATAAAGCGCGCCTGCGAGCTCGCTCAGGCGGATGAATTTGTCAGCGCGATGCCCGACGGCTACAACACCTATATCGAACAGGGCGGCACGAACGTCTCCGGCGGTCAGAAGCAGAGGCTGTGCATAGCGCGCGCCC
>OJAW01000720.1_pt1 | contig 21871 bp, 17 predicted proteins | sample 1589151 | NCBI WGS metagenome assembly OJAW01 (sample SAMN03283290) | human gut metagenome | biome: human-associated habitat; material: feces | host: Homo sapiens | place: Peru | collected 2012
TTTATTAAATAAAATTAGTGGATATTTTTTGACACCCACTAAATATTATAGAACCTTATTAATGAACTTATGAAGTCATAGACTTCTTTTTCTTTTTATGTTATGATATATATGTGATGTTTATGATAGTGAAGATTGATAAGTTATCTCATGATTTTAGAGGTATAAGTAGAATTAATGATAAGGTATTATTTGTTCCTTCAGTATTACCTGAAGAAGTTGTTGATGTTAGAATTACTATGGATAAGAAGAATTATTCTATTGGTAAGGCTTTGAATATTATTACAGAAAGTAGTAATAGAAGAAAGAGTATATGTCCTTATTTTGATACTTGTGGTGGATGTAGTACTGGGTATATTAAGTATGATAAGGCTTTGGAGTATAAGAAGGAATCTGTAATAGATATTATGAAGAGATATGCTGGATATGATGTTAATCCAGAGATTATTTCTAATTATAAGGAATATGGATACCGCAACAAGATTGGATTGAAGGTATTTAATGGAAATGTTTCATTAACTGAGGAAGAGAGTAATAATCTTGTTAATATTGATAAGTGTTATTTAGTTAATGATAATATTAATAAAGTTATTGATAGTCTTAATAAACTTGATTTAATTGGAATAAATGATATTGTTATTAAAGGTACTAATGAGATTATGGTTATATTAAATGGTGATACTGATAAAGATATGATTATAAATAGTCTTAGTGGTATGGTTAAAAGTATAGTACTTAATGATGAGGTTATATATGGTAATGATTATATTACTATTAATGTAGATAAATATAAGTATGCAGTATATCCCAAATCTTTCTTTCAAGTTAATACTGATATGATTAGTAAGTTATATGATAAAGTTAAGGAAGCTGCGGGTAAGGGTGAAAGTTTACTTGACTTATATTGTGGTGCTGGTACTATAGGTATATATTTAGCAGATAATTTTAATAGAGTAAGGGGTATTGAGATTAGCAGTGATGCTGTAGAAGGGGCTAATTTAAATAAGAAGATTAATGATATAGGTAATATTAGTTTTGAATGTAAAAGGGCTAGTGATATTAATAGTATTAATGAGAAAGTAGTTGTTGTTGATCCACCGAGAGGTGGACTTGATAAGACTACTACTGAGTTACTTTGTGATAGTAATGTTAAGAGAATAGTTTATGTATCTTGTAATCCTATTACTTTGGCTAGAGATATTAATGTGTTAAAGAGTAAGTATGAACTTAAAGATATTACTTTATTTGATATGTTTCCTAATACGAAACATGTGGAGAGTGTGTGTTTGTTAGAGAAAAGGTAAAAGTTTAACTTATTCAAAGATGAAATGGTTACAAATTGTAACCAGTTAAAATTATTGTTTTGAGATGAAAGACTATAAAAAAATAATTAACTTGAAATCACAAGTTGTGATCTCAAGAGTATGTGATGAACAATAGTTTAATGCAGAAGTAGTGGACAATATTTTTTTAACATAACTGATTGCTTGAGCAATAAATAAAATTAAGGAAATAATGAAATGGAGTGGTGATTTGTGAATGAATTAAGAGAAAGAATTGTTAATTATGTACCTTATGATGAGCAAGAAGGGAGTGATAAGGAATATATTTTGAAGTTTATAGATACTTTTGATGATGTATTAACTAGGAAGAATATATTTGGTCATTTTTGTAGTTCGGCTTTTGTTGTTAATAAGAATAGAAGTAAAGTACTTATGATATATCATAATATTTATAATTCTTGGGCTTGGCCTGGAGGTCATGCTGATGGTGAAAGTGATTTACTTGGAGTGGCTATGAGAGAGGTTATGGAAGAGACTGGTATTAAGAGCTTAAAACCTTTATCTAAAGACTTTTATGCTATAGATGTATTACCTGTTAAAAGTCATATTAAGAGAGGTAAATTTGTTTCTAGTCATATTCATTTAAATGCTACTTATATTTTTGAGGCTGATGAAAATGAAAAGTTATTAATTAAAGAAGATGAGAATAGCGGAGTTAACTGGATAGATATTGATAAGATGGTTAGTTCTTCAAGTGAAGATCATATGAAGAAAGTATATGCTAAACTTGTTGATAAGTTAAAAGAAGGTGATTATAATTAAGAGTAAGAAAATTAGATGGATAATACTTGGAGTATGTTTAATATTATTTACTACTATTATGATATTTGTTATTACTAAGAATAAATTATATATAGATGATATTGGATATAATATTATTTCTAAATTAAGAAGTAATAATATGAATAAGATAGTGAAGATTATTACTAATATAGGTGGTACTATTGTTATTGGTATTGTTACTATTATATCTTTATTTATATTTAGAAATAAGAAGATTAATATTTGTATTATTTTAAATTTACTTGGTATTGTAGTACTTAATAATGTAATAATTAAAAATATTATTGGTAGAAATAGACCTAGTGGTATTAATATTATTACTGAGGCTGGTAAGAGTTTTCCTTCAGGACATAGTGCTGTTAGTATGGTAGTATATGGATATTTGATATATTTAACTTATAATTATGTTAAGAATAAAAAGATAAAATATTTATTAATTAGTATATTATCAATACTTATTCTAATAGTTGGTTTAACTAGAATATATCTAGGAGTTCATTATACTTCTGATGTACTAGGAGGTTATCTTCTTGGTATTGTTTATTTACTACTATTTACTTATATTAGTGATAAATATATAAAAGAAAAATAAATATAGTTAGAATATAATATCTATATTTATTTTTTTATTTTGCTTTAGTTTTAATAGATTGCTATCTATTTCTTTTTTTATTTCTTTATTATACTTAGGATGTTTTTCAATAGTTAGAGTTAGTTCTTTTATTCTGGATATGATACTGGTATCTAGTTCTTTTAGGTATTTATCTACATAAATATATAATAATAAGATAGAGGCTTCGATAATATTATTATTACTTGCTAGTGTGAGATAGTTAATAGCTTTATTTATATCTTTTACTAAGACAATGTCTCCGGTTAAATAGAAATATCTAGCTAGGTTATAGTAGGCATAGTAATAGATATTATCTATTGGTACTTGAATGGCTTTATTATATAGGGTGAAGGCTTTATTTAAATCTATATCTACATATATTCCTTTACGATAGTATTCTCCAAGTGTATTTAGAGCATATGATTCTCCAAGTAGGGAGGCTTTCTCAAAGTACTTGAAGGCTTTTTGATAATCTTTATTATTTTCATATATTTTACCAAGATTATTATAAGCATAAACATAGTTATGTGAAGATGCTTCTTCATATAGTGATATAGCTTTATTTATATCTTTTTTTACATATAATCCTTCTTTATACATATTTCCTAATAGATTAACTGAGGCTATATTACCTAGAGATATTGATTTATTTAGATATTCATAGGCTAGTTTTAAATCTTTGTTGGTACCATTTCCAATATTTTTATTTATTAACATTTTAGCTAGCATATAATAACTACTTGGATGATCTTTTAAAGAGGCTCTAATGAAGTAGTTATAACTTATATCATATCTTGGATAGCCTTTGATATAACCTTTGTATTCTTCTCTTCCTAATTCATATAGAGCATATGGATTATTGTTTTGAGCTAGGGTATTTAATGAGTAATTATAATTTATACCTTCACTTAGTTTTAGATTTAGATATTCTTCAAGTTCATGAGGGGATACTAGAGTGTTACTTAGAAGATTTTCTATTATTTCTTTTTTGATATTATCTTCATAGATAGGTTGTTTTTTATCTAAGATGATAAAGAATAATATTTCAGTAAGGGCAATGCATAGATTGTTATTATTTATTAGTTCTAATAGATTACTTGATAGTTCTTTAGATACTTCTTTATCATTTTTACTAATATTATATAATTTTATAGTTACTGTTTTTAATAAGGTATTATTATTTATTATATCTATCTTTTCTTTTTTAGTTAGATTTGAATAGATATTACCAGTGATTATAGTTAATAAATTTATTATAATATCTAATAATATATAGTTATCTTTTGGATAGTTCTTTTTATATATTATATACTGCTGCTTATAATCATTATTTATACTTCTTATACCAATACAATAGTTATTTATTGTAGTATCATTTATATTGGCAGTATTAAATAGAGTACTAAATACTTCTGTTTGAAGAGCACTTGTTTTATTGATAGTATTTTCTTTTATTATTCTGGTAAAGTTACCTAATGATAAATGATTATCATTATTATTTAATTTTATATATTTTTTCATAGTTACCTCAAATTCATTATAACATAGATGTGGATTTTAGTAAAATTATTTATATTTTAGTGTGGATTTATGATACTTATATTATTTCTTTGTTAATAATATAATGGTATTAGGAAGGTGATATTATGAAGAAGTTTATGAAGAGTTATAAGTCTAGTATTATATTAATAATGGCTGTTATTATTGGTACGTTTATTGGACTTATATTTAAGGAGAAGGCTAGTGTACTTAGTCCTTTAGGGGATATATTTATTAATATGCTTTTGGTAGTTGTTGTACCACTTATATTTCTTTCAATAACGGTATCTATATCTAAGATTAAAAGTCCTAAGAGACTTGGTAAGATTATGATTACAACGATTGTTACTTTTATTGTTACTTCATTAGTGGCTGTAGTAGTAGGCTTTGTTTCTACTTATAAGATTAATTTAGTTGATACTGATAAAGTTAATGATATTAAGAGTGTTTTAGTAGAGAATACTGAAGTAGAAGAACTTAATATATTAGAAAGAACAGCGAAGACTCTTACTGTTAGTAAGTTCGGTGATTTACTTAATACGGATAATTTGATTGCTCTTTTGGTATTTTCTATTATATTTGGAGTAGCAATTAATATGGCTGGTAATAAGGGCGATAAAGCTAGAGAAGTATTAGAATCTTTTAATGAAGTTATTATGAAGGTAGTTAATATTATTATGTACTATGCTCCAATTGGATTTATGTGTTGTACGGCTTCTTTAGTTGGTACTTTTGGTAGTGCAATAGCAGTTGGATATATTAAGACTTTTGTTATTTATACAATAGTATGTTTATTATTTTACTTTATTATGTATACAATATATGCTTTTATAGCGGGTAGATTAGAAGGGGTTAAGAGATTCTGGAAGAATGCTATACCTGCAAGTTTGACTTCGATTGCTACTTGTTCTTCAGCAGCCTCTATTCCTGTTAATAGTGAATGTGCTAAAAAGATAGGAGTGCCTGATGATATAGCAGAGACTGTAATACCTCTTGGTACTAGTTTTCATAAAGATGGTTCCATTATTGGTAGTGTATTTAAGATTATGTTTTTAGTATGTTTATTTGGTACTAATATTAGTGGTTTTGATGGTACTTTTAAAATATTACTTATTGCTTTAGTAGCTACTTTACTTGTTACTGCTGTCCCTATAGGAGGTGGTACTATATCGGAGATGATGATTCTTACTATGATGGGATATGGTACTGGTGCACTTCCGATACTTACGATTATCGCTACGATAATAGATGCTCCGGCCACTATGCTTAATGTAGTTGGTGATTTATCTAATTCAATGGTTGTTGCTAGAGTAGTAGATGGTAAGAACTGGATTGGAAAGAAATAGTTTGTTCTATTTCTTTTTAAATGTCAAAAATTAATATTTTATTTGCATAATTTGCATAAGAAGTGCAAAAAATTAAAATAAAATATGAAAAAATATTGATTTTATATTAAAAAATGCATATAATATTATTCGAAGAGGGAGGAATGAAATAAAATGATATTAGAGTTTAGTGTAAAGAATTTCTTGTCATTTAAAGAAAAAGTAACTTTTAGTATGATTGCTAATTCAAATAAAGGATTAGACGATAACTACATAGAAATTGATGGTAATAAAGTTTTAAAAAGTGCTGCAATTTATGGAGCAAATGCTTCAGGTAAATCTAATTTATTTGAAATATTAGCTCGTGTAGTTTCAATGCTAAGGTCGTCAAATAGTTTTGATATTAATGCTAAACTTCCTTTGATACCATTTAAGTTTGATAAAGATAGCGTTAATAAACCAAGTGAATTTGAAATTAAGTTTATTTTGGATGAAACAAGATATGTTTATGGCTTTATAGCGGATAAGGATAAGATTTATGACGAATATTTATATTACTATCCAAATGGAAGAGAAACTAAGATATTTGATAGAACTAATATAAATGAATATAGTTATACACAAAAAGACGAAAAGATATTAAGAGAAATAGAAGATAAAAATGCTCAAAATAAATTTTTCTTAGCCACTGCGACTAATTGGAATTTTGACAAAACAAAAGCAGCATATGACTTTTTAACAAATGGAATAGAACCTTGTAATGATTTAAGATTATTAAAAAATATGGCTTACAAAGCATATGAAGCAAATCCTGATCATTTAAAAGATTTTGCTATTGACTTTTTACAAAAGGCCGATTTTAATATAGAGGATTACCAAATATCCAAAGTAGAGATGCCAGGAGAACTTTTAGCTAATATGCCTGAGTTTATTGCGGATAAACTTAAATCATATCAAGTGTTATTTAAGCATAAAAATAGTGATAATTTTCTATCAATGAAGGAAGAGTCTTTGGGTACTCAAATGATATTTGCATTTATACCTTTCTTGGCTGCTGGATTAAAAAATAAGAAAGTATTAATAATAGACGAATTAGATAAAAGTCTACATCCATTTTTAGTACAATATATAGTAGAAATATTTAATGATGCAGAAATAAATAAAAACGGTTCTCAATTAATTTTCAATACTCATGATACTAATTTATTAGATTTAAATATTCTCAGAAGAGATCAGATATGGTTTACTGAAAAAAACAAAGAAACTGGAGAAAGTGATTTATATCCTTTAAGTGATTTTTCAGTAAGAAAACAAGAAAATGTTGAAAAAGGATATCTGCTTGGTAGATATGGTGCTGTACCTTTTATCAAGAATGATTTTAACTTGTGGGAAGAAGAATAGAAAATAAACGAGTAATTAGTAATGACAGAGTAAGAAAAGAGAGAAAACAAAAAAATAAAATAATAATTGCTGTTGAAGGTAAAAACAAAACTGAAAAATTATATTTTAATAATTTTGATAATGGTAAAAAGAGTTATTCAATATCATTTGCAAAAGGCAATTATACAGACCCATTGAATTTGGTTAAAATGTTAATTGAAGAAATGAAAAAAATTGGTATTGATTTAAGTGATGGTGATAGGGCATATTGTATTTTTGATACCGATATAGATCCTATTAAAAATACTGCAATTAGAGAGGCTAAAAATCTTGCTAGTTTGAATGGTATTGAAATAATAACATCTACTCCAAGTATAGAGTTATGGTTTTTACTTCATTATGAATATACAACTGCAGGTATGGATAATAAAAGTTTAATAAATAGATTAAAAAAGTTTTATCCTAATTATGCTAAAAATGTAAATATTTTTCCTGATATTAATAAAAATGTTAATAAAGCAATAGATGGTGCTAAAAAACTAGAAAAGCACCAATTAGAAAATGATAAAATAATAGGTACTGTGGAGGCTAATCCAAGTACTGAAATATATAAAATAGTAGAAGAACTATTAAAATAAATAAAACAATTTATTTGTATAATTTTAAATATATAGATTATGCTTATATATAATAGGTATGGTTGATATATTTATTTGAGACAATATAATATGTTGGCTCAAATAAACACTAATAAGACTTACATAGTAAGGCTTATAGTGATATTATAATTAAAATAAGAACTGGTATTAACTTATCAGTTCTTATTGACTTTAATAGTATTAAATAATATAATGTAGTCATATTAAGGCTCAAACTCGTAAGAGATATTTTAGTATGTTATAGTTAGATTTTATTAGGAGCAGAATCTTTATGAAAGGAGAAGGTAATAGGTAGAGTAACAACACATTACGCTTTACTTTATATAAAAGAAAGGTGTGAGATTAAGTGAACTTAAAAGGTTTACCTAGTGAGGAAAGACCTAGAGAAAGATTTATTAAATATGGTAGAGAGAATATATCTAATGAAGAACTTATTGAAATAATACTTAAGTCTGGTACTAGAAAGTATGGTTTAAAAGAAATATCTCATAATATACTTAGTTCAGTTAATAATATTAATGAACTTAAAAATATGGAAGTTAATACTTTATCTAAGATAAATGGAGTAGGTAATATTAAAGCAATAGAATTAATGGCTGCGATTGAACTAGGAAGAAGAGTTTATTTAGAAGATAATTATAAAGAATTAGTATATTTAACTAATCCTGAATCTATTATTAATTATTTTCATAATTTATTTGATGGTGTTAAACAAGAACTCTTTTATGTTGTTTATTTAGATAATCAAAAGAAGTATATAGATAAGAAATTATTATTTAAAGGTACTGTTAATTATTCTTTAGTACATCCTAGAGAGATATTTAAAGAGGCTTATTTAATGTCCGCGAGTTATATTATATGTATTCATAATCATCCTTCAGGTAATAGTAGTCCTTCGGGTAATGATATTGAACTTACTAAAAGAATTAAAGATATTGGTATTTTACATGGTATTAGTTTAATTGATCATATTATTATTGGTAATGGTAATTATTATAGTTTTTATCAAGATAATAATTTATAATACTTTTAATTTAAGTAAAAATATTATATAATAAAATACGATGGGAATGTGATATAAATGTTTATACAAAGTAAGAAGGGAATACCTAAGAAATATATTGTTATTGGTATTATAGTTTTAATTATTATTATCTTTGTTATTTTTTCTTTTACTCTTAAAGAAGATAGAAAACTTAATAAGGTTGAATCTTTTATTAGAGATGCTTTAGTGTATACTGAGAAGATTGTATCATATCCGGTTAGATTTGTATCTGGTAAAATTAATGATTATAATGAACTTAAAAATGTAGAAGAAGATAATGATATATTAGAGACTTCTCTTGATAGAATTACTTCAATTGAGACTGAGAATATTGAACTTAGAAGAGAACTTGAAAAGTTAAAGGAAGAACTTAATATTGAACATAATTTATCTGACTATGAATATTTGAATGCTACAGTTGTCAGTAGAAATGTTGGTTTTTGGTATAATACTATTACAATAGATAAGGGTACTTATAATGGAGTAGAGAAAGATATGGTTGTTATTAATTCTAAGGGATTAATTGGTAAGATTATTAAGACTAGTACTTTTACTTCTGATGTTAGACTTATTACTACGAGTGACACTAATAATAAGATATCTGTTCATATAAGTAATGGTGATTATGATTTATATGGTCTTATTAATAGTTATGATTATAATGATAATTATTTAGAAGTAGAGGGTATTAGTAATACTAAGGATGTTAGAGTAGGAGACTATGTATATACTTCTGGACTTGGTGGCATATTTCCTTCGGGTATTTTAGTAGGTACTGTTAGTGAGATATCTACTGATTCATATGATTTAGCGAAGATTATTAAGGTTAAACCTTCGAGTGATTTTACGGATATTAATTATGTTAGTATATTAAAAAGGAAAGATAGTAATGATTATTAGTATTATATATTTAGTTATTTCTTTTTTACTCGAAGGTATTATGTCTAATATATTTCCTAGTACTTTATCTAATATTAGTTATTTTACGACGATATATATGATTATTGCATTTGGTATTATATATCCTTATTTTGATAATGATAAGAAGTATTTTATACTTATATTTATATTTGGTGTACTGTTTGATATTCTTTATACTTCGACAATATTTGTTAATACTTTTATATTTATTGTTACTGGAATAGTTATTAAGATATTATATAATATTTTGTCTGATAATGTTTTTATGACTAATATTATTAGTTATATTGGTATTATTGTTTATCACGTATTATCTTTTGTTATATTAATGTTTACGGGATATGGTAGTTATAGTATTATACTTTTATTTAATATTATTATTCATAGTATATTTATGACTATTATTTATACTAGTATTAGTTATTTCGTAATGAAATTTATATATAATAAGTTTGATGTGAAATATATAAAATAAAAAATTTCTTATAAAAAGAAATTTGGTTGGTTATTTGTTTGATTTGTATATTCTACTTTTTGAGTAGTAGTGTTATTACTATTGGTGTTTGAAGATGCTATGTTCGAGGATGTAGTATTTTCTTTTTTAGTGGTATCTGTTTCGTCTTTGAATACTGAGGCTATTTTTAACATAGATCGCATATTATTCATCATTGGTCCGACTTCTTTGACTACGGGGATGGCATCTTTTACTACTCCAAGTGTTTTTGAGGCACCATTTAAAAGACTGGTAAAGTTAAAACCATTAGAGGCTGCGCCCGCTGTTCTACCTAAACCTAGTAATGAACGAAGGCCACCACCACCTGCAGACCTTAATGGGGCTCCCATCATTGGTCCCATCATATTTCCAGTCATTGGAGGTACTATTTGACTAGGCATCCCACCCATAAAAGGATATCCAAAGTTATTTCCATACATATATAATACTCCCTTTCTAAAATAATATATGAAATTTATAAAAAAGTGTTAAAAAATAGATTATTCTATGTTATAATTATTTATAGAATAGGTGATTATATTATGAATGGTAAAAATACTAATAATACTAATAATAATGTTGTTTTCTCTTCTAATCAAACTATTAATGGTAATAGTGCAGTTGGCAAGGTTAAAACAAGGTATAAATATACCTGCTACGACAAAGAAGGTAAGACTGTTAAAGGCTATTTTGACGCTTTTAGGAGATTAGATGTTGAATCTTTCTTAAATAGTCAGGGTTATAAAATATTAGAGATTAAAGAAACAAAGATTAGTAAACTTGGTGATTTTTTAACATTAGAAAGACCTATGAAGTATAAAGATTTAGTATTCTTTTTAACACAGCTATCTACCTATATTAAAAGTGGTATTCCACTTACTGATTCTATTACTATGCTAGATCAGCAAACTAAAGATAAGAATAGAAAAAATTTATATAAAAAAATATTATATGAACTAAATACTGGAGCTCCTTTTAGTGAAGCACTAGCTAGACAGGGAAGTATATTTCCTAAACTACTTATTAATATGCTTAAAACATCTGAGCTTACCGGTAATTTAACTGAGGCACTAGACGATATGGCCGCCTATTATAAGACTGCTGATACAAATAGAAAACAAATAATATCGGCACTTACTTATCCAAGCGTTGTTCTAGTAGTAGCAGTAGCAGTATTAACATTTTTACTTATATTTATTATACCTAAGTTTGAAGATATATTTAGTCAGCTGGGAGCTAGTCTTCCTGGTATTACAGTATTTTTGATTAATACTAGTAATTTTGTTAAGAATAATATTATTAAGATTGTTATTGCTATAGCGGGTGTTATTATTATACTTCTTGTTATGTATAAAAATATTAAAAAATTTAGATATATTGTTCAGTATATACTTATGCATATTCCAATAATTAAAGATGTAATTATTGATAATCAAGTTGTTATGTTTACTAAGACTTTTTCTTCACTTATTAAACATGATGTATTCATTACTGATAGTATTGAAATGTTAGGTAAAGTTACTAATAATGAAATATATAAGGATATTATAAGAGAAGCTGTTACTAATCTTAGTACGGGGGCTGGACTATCGAAGGCTTTTGAAAATAAGTGGGCTTTTCCTAGAATAGCTTATGAAATGCTTGTTACTGGTGAAAAGACTGGTAGACTAGGAATAATGATGGAAAATGTTGCCGCCTACTACGAAGAAGAACAAAAAACTTTAATTCAAAGATTAAAAAGTTTAATAGAACCAGTTATGATTATATTACTTGCGGGAATAGTTGGTGTTGTATTACTTGCTATATTTGTTCCAATGTTTAGTATGTATAATGATATTTTATAGGTGAGATTATGGAAGAAATATATATATATACAGTGATATTTATTTTGGGGACAGTAATGGGAAGTTTTCTTAATAATTTGGCAGTAAGACTATCTAATAACGAATCTATTTTATATCCTAGTAGTCATTGCCACTCATGTCAACATAAACTTAGATGGTATGAATTAATACCTGTAGTATCTTATGTTATACAAGGTGGTAAGAGTAGATGTTGCCACAATAAGATACCAATAAGCTATTTATTAGTAGAAGTTATTACTGGAGTATTATTCTGTACTTCTTACCATTCATTTGGTTTTAGTTATAACTTTGTTATTAGTTTAATATTTATATCAAGTTTAATTACTATTATTGTAAGTGATATTGAATATATGATTATACTTGACGAGGTTATAGCGGTGGCCGCAATTATGATTATATTACTTGAACTTATCTTCTTTGGACTTGAATATACTGCTGATAAAATTATTGCAGGAATCCTTGCTTTTGTTACAATGTATGTGATAAAATTAATAGGGGATAGGTTATTTAAGAGAGAGTCTATGGGTGGAGGAGATATTAAGTTAATGTTTCTATTTGGAATAGTAATTGGATATCCGCTATGTATTTGTGATATATTCTTGGCTACTTTTATTGCTTTCCCAGTAGCGGTTTATATGCTCTTTAGTAGAAAGGATAATTTAATACCTTTTGGACCATTCTTAGCTATGGCTGCAATACTAATACATATATCTAAGGTTGATATAACAGGAATACTTAATTTCTTTATTAAATAAGGAGGAATGTATATTATGGAAACTAAAGTTTCAATGAAAACAATCTATTTAATTTTGGTGATAACAATAGGTTTGGTTGGACTAGGTGTTGGTTCTACATTTGCTGTTTTTACGGCGACTGCTGAGATAGCTAACCCTATAACTCTTAAATCTGATTTGACTTATAATGGCGATGTTTTTGATACCGTCGATATAACAATAGGTCCTGGGGAATCAAGGGATGCCAATATTGGTTTATATAATGAGGGTGGCGTTGATTACTTTTATTATGCTGTTTGGTATATTTATGATGGTAGTGATGGAGATATAACATTTACAAGAAATGCTGTTGGTACTGTAATGCCAAATGGTGCTATTGAGGGTGATGCTGAAAGTATTGTTGGAATTAAAATAACTAATAATACTTCTAATACGGTTACAATTACGGTTGGAGTAGCTACAAGTAAAGACGATATTGTTCTTCCTAGTTATATGAGACTTGTTACTTATACGGAGTCTACTACATATAGTTTGACTTTGTCAAAAGAAGGTATCAGTGGAGTAACCGCTATATACTATAAGATTAATGGTTCTAACACATATGAGGTGACTACAGGCGATAGTATAACTCTTAATGTAAATAGTGGTTCAACTTATTATTATTATGGCGTTCCTATCGAAGGCAATACAATGACGTCTTGCACAGAATTCAGTCCTTGTTCTGGTATAATGAGTGGTAATGTTACTAAGAAGTTATCTTCAACTGTTTCTACGTCTGATGCATATAGTGTAACAGTTATTAGAAAATTAGTTGGTGCTACAGAAACACAATTGGCACTTAAATCTGTAAATGCTGGTGAGAGTTTTTCATATAATTTTTCTAGGACATTAACTAATATTCTTACTCAGTACTATTTTTCTTCTGTATCTTGTACAAATAGCCAAAAACCAGTTGTTACTTTGACTACTTCTGATGGAACATTTAAAATAAATAGTGTAACCGCTAATACAACATGTACTATATCGTATACTACAAAAGATACTAGTGGTGGAAGTACTGCTACTGAATAAATAATATTATATTATAAATCTTAAGAGTACTATGGAATGATGGTACTCTTTTCATGTAAATTAAATGTATAATGCCTTGAAAATAAAGGGAAAATATTATATAATTGGTATGGTGGTAAATGTATGGAAGAAATTATTAAAAGAATATATGATTATTCTTTAGAAGATATAATGGGTGAAAGCTTTGGAAGATATTCTAAATATATTATTCAAGATAGAGCTATTCCTGATGTTAGAGATGGATTAAAACCCGTACAAAGAAGAATATTATATTCAATGTATAAAGAACATAATACTTATGATAAGCCTACTAAAAAGAGTGCTAATGCTGTTGGTATGGTAATGGGTAATTATCATCCTCATGGAGATAGTTCTATATATGAGGCGATAGTTAGAATGAGTCAGCCTTGGAAGAATGAGGCTCCTTTGATAGAAATGCAAGGTAATAATGGTTCTATTGATGGAGATAGTCCTGCCGCTAGTCGTTATACTGAAGCAAGACTATCTAAAATAGCAGGGGAACTTCTAAGAGATATTGATAAGACTGGTATTGTACCTATGGCTCCTAACTACGACGATAGATTGTTAGAACCTACAGTACTTCCAAGTAGATTTCCTAATTTACTTGTAAATGGTACTACTGGTATTAGTGCTGGTTATGCTACTAATATGCCTCCACATAATTTAGGTGAAGTTATTGATGCTACTGTATTTAGAATAGATAATCCTAATAGTAGACTTGATACAATAATGAATTATGTTAAAGGGCCTGATTTTCCTACTGGTGGTATAGTACTTGGTTTAGATGGTATAAAGCAAGCTTATGAAACTGGTAGAGGAAAGATATATATAAGGGCTAAGGCTATTATTGATAAGAATAAGATTATTATTAATGAGATTCCTTATGATGTTAATAAATCTTTACTTGTTCGTAAAATAGACGAAGTAAGATTAGATAAAAAGCTTGATGGTATAGTAGAAGTAAGAGATGAATCAGATAAAGAAGGATTACAAATTGCTATTGATTTAAAGAAAGATGCCGATGCTAATAATATTCTTAATTATTTATATAAGAATACTGATTTACAAATATCTTATAACTTTAATAATGTTGTTATTGTTAATCGTAGACCTATGCAACTTGGTTTACTTGGAATATTAGATGCTTATATTGCCCATCAAAAAGAGATTGTATATAAGGGTACAGAATATGATTTGAAGACTGCTAGAGCAAGTTATCATATTATGGAAGGTTTAGTTAAAGCTATATCTATATTAGATGAGGTTATTGCTTTAATTAGAAGAAGTAAGAATAAGGCTGACGCAATTGTTAATTTGGTTAAGGAATATGATTTTACTGATAAACAAGCTGAGGCTATTGTTAATTTACAATTATATAGACTTACTAATACAGATGTTGCTTTACTTGAAGAAGAAATGAAAAAGTTAGAAGAGAAGATTAAATTATATGAGGAAATTCTTACTAATCCAGATAAACTTAATTCAGTAATTAAGGATGATTTGAGAAAAATAAAGAAAGAATATGGTATTCCTAGAAGAACAGAAATAAGAGAGGAAATAGAAGAAATAAAGGTTGATACTACTAGGATGATTCCTAAAGAGCAGGTAGTAGTGGTTGTTACTAGTGAAGGCTATATTAAGAAAGTTCCACAGAGAAGTTATAGTACTGCTAAAGAAGAAGATACTATGCTTAAGGAAAATGATTATGTAATTGGTTTATATAATATTACTACTACTGATACTTTGTTATTATTTACTAATTTAGGTAATTATTTGTATTTACCTGTATATGATATTCCTGAAGTAAAATGGAAAGAATTGGGTAAACATATTAGTAATATAATTGGTTTGAGTCCTGAGGAAAAGATTATTGGTTCTATACCGGTATATAATTTTGAGGAAGAAAGATATATTACTAGTTTTACTAAGAATGGTATGATTAAGAGGACTTTAATTAGTGAGTTTAAAGTACAAAGATATAGTAAGGCTATTAAAATGATGAATCTTAAAGGTGATGATGAAGTTATATCTGTAACTGATTCTTCATTATCTAATGTATTTATTGCAACTTCTAATGGTTATGGATTGTGGTATGATATTAGTGAAGTTCCAGTAGTGGGTATTAAGGCGGCAGGAGTTAAGTCAATTAGTTTAAAAGATGATTATGTTGTCAGTGGTATATTATTTGATATTGCTAATGAATATTTAACTATACTTACTGATAAGGGGACTGCTAAGAGAATGCGTTTAACGGAGCTTGAAAAAACATCAAGGGCTAAAAGAGGAATTTTACTTATGAAAGTTATTAAGAGTAATCCTAGTAAGATTATTAAGGCTTATATTGAAAATAGTAAAAATACTATTGGTATTATAAGTGATAATTATACTAAAATAATTAAATTAACTGAGATATCTATTATGGATAGGTATAGTAATGGTTCATATATTATTAAGGATAGAATTGTTGATTCTTATGAAGAATGTCAAATGATTTCTAAAGATGATAAGGAACAAATTATTGAGGAGATTAATGTTGAAAAAAAACAGATTTCTCTTAGTGAAATTGATGATAAATTATTAAATATTGATAGTATTATTAATGATATTAAATAGTTTAAAAGTTGACAAATTGAATATATTAGGGTATATTATAACTGTACTAATTATAGTGCAGTTTTTAGGTGGTAGAATGAAAAAAATTAATTTAAAAAAATATATAATTTTATTTATTGCTAATGCTATTATTGTTTTTGCCTTTTATTTAAGTCAAAATATTTATAATGCTAGTTTTGATCAATATATTTATAGTTTGATAAAGGTTGCAGGTATGAATGGAGCATCAGTTGTTTCTATAGCTATTATTATTTTATATGGTTTTACTTTGTTTACTTTTTTGAATACTGTATTAATACTTCCTACACGAGATTTTGGTCGGAAGATTACTATTGATATTAAAAGAAAGGGTAATAAGAAAGAGTTTACTATTTTACCTATTAAAAATATTAAGAGATATAGTTTGGTGATATTAATAATTTCTATTGGGTATTTAGGAACAGTAGTAGGATTTTTTGATTATGTTTTTAATAGTTTTAGGAATACTGATTTATTTAAGAATTATTATGTTAATCCTGAAGAGGTTGATATAGAGTTTCCTGATAAGAAACAAAATTTGATATATATTTTTATGGAATCTACGGAAATGACTAATGTTAGTAAGAAGAATGGGGGAGTATTTGATATTTCAATAACTCCTAATTTAGAGAATATTGCTTTAAATAATATTAATTTTTCTAATACTGAGTTGTTGGGAGGAGCTAGAGAGTCTTATGGTACTAGTTGGACAGTGGCGGCAATGATTGCACAGACAGCTGGTATTCCACTTAAGGTTAAATTAGATGATGTAAGTAGTAATAATAGTACTAGTTTTAATAACATTACTACTTTAGGGGATATTTTATCTTCTAATGGATATAATAATTATTTGCTTATGGGTTCTGATGCTAATTTTGGTGGTAGAAGGGCATATTTTAGTAACCATAATTATATTATTAGTGATTATTATACGGCTGTTGAAGATGGTAAGATTGATAGTGATTATCATGAGTGGTGGGGATATGAAGATAGTAAATTATTTACTTATGCTAAAGAATATTTGATTAAACTAGCTAATGATGGGAAACCGTTTAATTTTACGATGTTAACAGCGGATACTCATTTTACTGATGGTTATCTTGATAAAAGTTGTAGTAATGTATTTAGTGAGGCGTATGCGAATTCTTTTTACTGTTCTGATAGTATGATAGCGGATTTTATTTCTTGGATACAAGAACAGGATTTTTATGAAAATACTACGATTGTTTTAACTGGAGATCATCCAACGATGCAAGATAATTTTTATAATGTTATTGGTGATTATGATAGAACTGTTTATAATGTTTTTATTAATTCTCGTGTTTTACCAGTTAATAATAAAAATAGAGTTTTTACAACTATGGATATGTTTCCAACGACTCTTGCATCACTGGGAGTTACTATTGATGGAGATAGGTTAGGACTTGGAACTAATTTATTTTCTAGTAAAAAAACTATTCCAGAAGAGATTGGCATTGATACTTTTAATAAAGAATTAAAAAAGAATTCTAATTATTATTATAAATATATAAGAAAATAGAGAGAAATTAAATTCTCTCTATTTTATTTTAACTGTTCTAATTACATTATCTGATTTACCATTGTAAGTAGCAGTATATCTTATTGTGTGATTACCAGATTCTAATTTATTAATAGCGTCTTCTAATTCTGATTCGCTTTGATATTCTTTATCACCATCTATAGTAAATGTTACTTTAGCAGAGTTATTGCTTACTGTGTAACCTTTTTCGACATATTCGCCTTTATTAATGGTTATGCTTGTATCTCCTTTTAAGCGAATACTTAAGCTGGCAGTGGAACCATCGCTTTTTATTGTAACTTCGGCTTCATTACTTGCATTGGCTTTAAATGATTTGTATTCAGCTTTTACTACTATTTGGGAACTTCCAGCACTACTTGGAACATATGTATATTCTGTATCAGTAGTGAAGGCTATTCTTTCCAATGTTCCAGAAGAACTTTTAGCATATATACCGAAACCTATACCACCAAGAGTATTATTATTATAATTTATTCTTGCTTGCAAATAGCTTCCTGATTGTTTTCCAAATACTGATTGACTGAAATATTTACTTAAATAAGCATCATCTAATACATCTGGTTTTTTCCAATTCCAAGTTAATTTATATCCACCCGAAGTTTTTTCACTTGTTAAATTAGTTACTTCTGGTAATTTAGCATATCTTTCAGATACTTCAGTAGGTTGGGTACCTTTCTTAAAGTATTCAGTTATCTTCATATCATCAGGTGTGTATTCACTTGGTAATTTTGCAGGCCATGTTTCTTTTTCAACAGTAACCGCTACTACTGAGGAAGGCATTTCCCAAGTTTTAGTAGTTTTTGGTACATATTGCATAACAGAACGCATAACAGCATCTTTAGGAGCACTAGCACCACCTAAATAATGATCTTTATCTACTTTTTCATAACCATACCATAAAGCTATGGAATATTCTGGTGTATAAGCAACGGTCCATAAATCATTTACTGATCCTACTGGAATTCCTTTTGCTCTACATACTTCATCTGATAGGTTAGAAGTACCTGTTTTAGCGGCAACTGTAGAACCATATACTCTGGCACCACCATTGAAGCCATGTTCAACGGCATATTGTAAAACATTATTCATTAGGTAAGCAGTGGAATCTGACATTACTTTTTCTTTTTCTTCATTGAAATCTACTGTTTTACCGGTAGAACGGTATTCTATTTTTGTAACGGCATGAGTTTCAATATGATATCCGCCATTAGCGAAGGCAGCGTATGCTTCAGCCATATCAAGTGGAGTAATACCGTATGACATACCACCTATAGAGTAGGCTTCATTGATTAAGTTGTCTGCTCCGGTTGTTTCATTTTTCTTATAATTTTCTGATTTGGTACTATATGCAACATCAATTCCTAAGCCATTAACAAAGGTAACAATATTTTTCTTGTCTACTTGTTGGAAGGCTTTTAATGCTGGAATATTTCTTGATACACTAAGAGCTTGTCTTAATGTAATTAATCCTTGATATGATCCATCCCAGTTACCTATTTCAGGACCATTGGTATATGTCCAAGGTTCGTCATTGAATAGGGTATAGGTAGAAAAATCATTATATTCAAAACCAGGGCCATAATCGAATATTGGTTTAGCGGTACTTCCTGGCTGCCTTAATGATTGTGTTGCATAGTTCCAATCACCAGCAGTTCTATTTCTACCGGCACCAATGGCTACGATTGTACCATCATTAACATTAGTAATAGCAATACCTGCTTGTACTGAATCATCTGCCCAAGTATGAGATTCACCACTAAGGACTTTATTGATTCCATCTTGAATACTTCTATCTAAAGCTGTGTATATTTTCATTGACACTAGCGAAGGATCATCACCAGTTTTATCTTTAACTTCTTGTATTACAGTGTCTAAATATCCTTCATATTCTCCTAAACCACTGCCTCCTGCTAGCATGCTTTCGATGCTTACATCAGTGGCCATTTCTTTTTCTTCTTCAGTGATATAACCATGTCTTACCATAAGAGAAAGAACGGTGTTTCTTCTTTTTTCAGCAGCTTCGGGATGTTTATATGGGTCATATTTGTTAGGAGCTTGGTACATTCCAGCTAGTAATGATGCTTCTGGTAAACTAAGTTCGGAAACGGTTTTACCAAAGTAATATTTACTTGCTTCTCCAACACCATATATTCTTCCACCTAAACAACTATCATTAACATACATTTCTAATATTTCATTTTTACTATATTTCTTTTCCATAAAGAATACTGATAGGTATACGTCTTGGAACTTTCTTATTATTTTTTGTATTTTATTTGTTTCTTGACTATCTTTCTTTGTTAAATTATTTTTAACTGTTTGCATAGTTAGAGTAGATGCCCCACCAGCATCATCTTTGCCTATTAAGTTAAGTGCAGTAGCTTTTAAGAATCTGGCCATATCAACACCATTATGTTCGTAGAATCTGGAATCTTCGGTAGCTATTAGGGCATCTATTAATACTTGTGGTAATTCGTCATAAGTAACTGATTCTCTTTTTTCTGCACCTAATGTTGCAAATACATTACCATCTTTATCATAGACAGTAGTTTGATCTTGATTTTTTAGTGCTTCTGGATCAAAATTACCTGTACTGATAACTATATAAATCATAAATGCCATAGCGGCAAAGATACAGAAAATAGCAAAACCTAATATAATAGTAAGTATCTTTCGTAAAAGACCTTTTTTATCTTTAGTGCTATCCTTTTTATCTCTACTGCAAGTTGGTTTGGTATTTATTTTTATTTTCCTTTTCTTTTCATTATTAATGTTTTTATTGTTAGCGTTATTTTTTTTCTTTTTTTCAACCTTAACCCCTTTTTTTCTATCTCTAGAGCTCACAAATTCAACTTCCTTTCTTTCTGATAAATTTATTTTATCATTTTTTGTCCTTTCTTTCTTTTTTAATAAATTGGTTATATCATTTGCTTTAAAGTAGATTATAACTAGTGGTATACTAATTATTAGGAGAATTAATCCTTTGACTTTAAATTCTATGATACTTAAAATTGTTATAATTATAAACATTGTTCCTATTAACAAGATGATAACTCTTTAATCATTTTATCTACATATTTTATGTAGTCTAGTCTAGGAGCATATTTTATATCTAATTTATAACAATTTTCTTCAAAGTAAGATAGGGGAATAGACTTTCTATCGTTGTTATCTATGAAGTTTATTAAGTCTTTTCCTTTTAGTATGTAGTTTTTATCTAACAGTGTAAATCTTACTATTAAAAAAACTATACCACCTTGTTTTATTACTTTCTTTATATATTCTATTTGATGATTATGAACATTATTGATAGTAAAACTTGTTTTACTTCTTGTTTCTTTGGCATCAAATTCTATGTAATAGCCTTTATATACTCCATTATAGTCTAGTGTAGATGGACATTCAAAGAAACCATCAGTAACTCGCATATTCTGGTAATTAGTTTTAGTTATCCTAATAGGAGTAGGCTTCTTATATACTAAAGCTATTGGATAATGCAAATCGTCTTTTAAAGAAATCATTTTGATTTTTGGGTTCTCAAATTCTTGATACACTTTTTTAAATGAAAGTGATATACCTACATTTTCTTCCACAAAACTAAACATCGTACTTGTATGAGGCATTTCTATGGCTATGTTGGGTTCAAAACCAGCTTGTTTACATGCATCATAGAATATTTCATATCCACCTGAGCCTTTTTCAGGAAAGATAAATGCTTCATCTTTTATATCACTCAATTTTATTTCTGACTTTTTAGATAATGGATTTAATGATGATACAACTAAACATAGTTCATCATCAATTAATGGAGATATTACATAATCCAAATGATTATCTAATAAATCCGTTCGAATCAAAATAAAATCAAAATCATCAATATGATCAAT
>OJAW01000722.1_pt1 | contig 21822 bp, 16 predicted proteins | sample 1589151 | NCBI WGS metagenome assembly OJAW01 (sample SAMN03283290) | human gut metagenome | biome: human-associated habitat; material: feces | host: Homo sapiens | place: Peru | collected 2012
CTGGCGACGGCATCCGAGCCGCTGTCTCCTCCGCGGTGCGGCGCGCGCGGCGGCAGAAGCAGGAATGTGAACCGCGGCGGCAACCTCAGAATAAGGGTAAAGATGACTTTGGAGGAGATAAACAGCGGCGTGGAGAAGAAAATCAAAGTCAAAAAGTACGTACCCTGCAAGACATGCAACGGAAGCGGTGCAAAACCGGGTTCGGAAAAGACCACATGCCCTAATTGTGGCGGTAGCGGTGTCGTGGTTCAAGTTCAGAGAACTATTTTGGGCAACATGCAAACCCAATCCACCTGTCCGCATTGCCACGGTGAGGGAACGATAATAAAGGAAAAGTGTCCCGATTGCGGCGGCGAGGGAATCGTTCAAAGCGAAGAAGTCATCGAAATCAAGATACCGGCAGGCGTTGCAGACGGAATGCAACTTTCCATGCAAGGCAAAGGCAATGCAGGTGCAAGAGGCGGCATAAACGGAGATTTAATTGTCTTGATAGAAGAAGTGCCGCACGAAATATTCGAACGAGACGGCAATAACCTCTGCATGCAAACCTATATAACATTCTCGCAAGCCGTTCAAGGCACCACAATAGAAGTACCTACCTTAGACGGAAAGGTCAAATTCAAAATAGAACAAGGAATGCAAAGCGGTAAGGTTTACAGATTGAAAGGCAAAGGACTTCCGGAAGTAAATTCTTTCGGAAGACGAGGAGACCTTTTGGTCAGAGTAGATGTCTGGGTGCCGAAAAGTTTCACCAAAGAAGAGAAAAAACTTCTTGATGAACTTGACAAGCACCCTGCATTCCAACCGAAACCATCAGCAAAGGAGAAAAGTTTCTTTGAAAAGATGAAAAACATGTTCAGCTAAGGCATTGCTTTCGTTGTAAAGAAGAACACCAAATATCGGAACTGCATATAAACACAACGAATGCTTATATGCAGTTCTTTTTTGTATCCACTTCAATCTGTTTTCGTTTTCTTGCCGCCCACACTGCTTTTTCCCTTGATTATGTGCTTGGAATTGTTGGAAATTCATATCTTTGCAGATTATAAACCATAGGAAAGGAGGCAGAAGAAAAAGAGTTTACATTGATTTAGTACGTATTTATATGACATAATAAAGCGTTTTTGCTTATACTTGGCTACGTGAAACCTCGAAAATTTCATAATACAAGTTTACCAAGAAGATAAGTCAAGAGCGCCTGCGATGTATTTCGTGGGCTTTTCTTATTTGGTAAACAGGTAATTCGAGGACCTCATGTAGCAGTAAGACACAAGTCCCACGTTTTTTATGTCCGTACGCAAAAAAAGTATAGGCAGACTGATGTTTGCAAAATAAAAGAAAGAATTGCCTTTGGGGCTTGGGCGGAGATAAAAAAGAACATATAATGAGTAACAAATTATTTACCTTGCGGGATATATTCAAAGACAGGATATTCCGCATTCCGGATTTCCAAAGAGGGTACTCTTGGAACAAGTCTCAACTGGAAGATTTGTGGGAGGATCTTCAAAATCTCGATGAGACAAGGAAACATTATACAGGCATGCTCTCCGTTGAACGCATCGATGCAAACGATACGAAATGGGAGAAAGACCTATGGCTTATCAATCAAGGCAAGAAATTATTATTCTATGTCATAGACGGTCAACAACGTCTGACTACCTTGATAATCCTTTTGAACGAACTGTTGAAAGGTGAGGGAAATTTGATGCATGAGACAAAAAAGCATTGGAGGAATTACTTCCTATACAAGTCTTATAACGGCAATACATCATTCCTGTTCGGATATGAGAAAGATAATCCGAGCGATGAGTTCTTCAAAACAAAAATCTTGGAACAAGCCTCTTGTTCGGCAGCAAACAACAATCAATCGGTTTATACTCTCAACCTGAAAAAGTGCAAAGAGTACTTTGCAGAGAAAATCAAGGATTATGATCAAGAACAAAAAGAAGACCTTTTCCGTAAGATTACGACACAGTTGACTTTCAATTATTACGAGATTGATGACACAACGGAAGTGTTCGTAACTTTCGAGACCATGAACAACAGAGGAAAGCCTTTATCTGTTTTGGAACTGTTGAAGAACAGGTTGGTTTATTTGTCTGTTCTTATGAAGGACAAAAAAGCATACAATCAACTCAGAGACGACATCAATGAGGTATGGAAAACCTTATATGAATATCTCGGCAAAAATCAAGACAAACCTTTGGATGAAGATGATTTTCTGCAAAATCATTGGATAACCTGCTTCCCATACAGTAGAGACAAAGCAAAAGTCTTTAAGACGTATTTGCTATCCGAGGAGTTTACGAAGAATCGTGTTTTTAGCGGAGAGTTAAGTTATAAACAAGTCAGGGAATATATCGATAGCCTCCAAAAGAGCATCAAAACATGGTACTATATGGCAAACATCGACAACTCTCCTTATAGCGAAGAGATCAAATCATGTTTGGAAAGACTGCAAAGAGCAGGCTGGGGTGCCTTCAAGCCCCTGACCATGGCGATATTGACAAAATGGGCAGATGAAGGCAAGGAAGAGGATAAGGATAAGATTGCGGCATTTCTGAAAGCGGCAGAGAGGTTCAACTTCTTAATCTTCCAACTTTGTAAGGCTCGTTCCGATACCAAAAACACCGAATTTTATGGTTTGGCAAGAGCATTTTACAGGGAAAACCGTCCGATAGGAGAAATCATTGAAAGAATTACTCAACTGACAGATGAAACTTTTGACGCAGACACCGCTCGTTTCAACATCAGTCAAGTTGCCAAATCAAGGAACGGCTTTTTCGGTTGGAGGAGTTTGCGATACTTCCTTTATGAATATGAGCAATATCTGCAAGAAAAAGCAAAAGGAGAGTCAAAGGTATCATGGCAGAATGTCGTTCCCAAAACCATAGAGCATATCTATCCGCGAACGGCGACCGATGATTATTGGACTTCGAGGTTCGATGGCGAATCCTCTGCCTTTTATCTTAACTCTTTGGGCAATCTGCTTTTGCTGAGCAGGGCTAAAAACTCCAAACTCGGCAATGCAGACTTCGAGACAAAGAAAAAGAGAACCGACTCATCGGGTTATTTCAACGGCTCGTACAGCGAGATAGAAGTTGCACAATATCCCGAGTGGACAAAGGAAACAATCATAGAGAGAGGCAAGAAAATGCTTGCCTTTATGCAGCAACGTTGGGACTTCAAAATAGAGAACCCGGACAGTTTGTTGCGTCCGCAAGAAGAAAGTAATAACAATCAAACAAAAGATTAAAGAGATGAAAAAGTTAATGATGATTCTTTGCACCATATTGTGTGCAAATATACTCGCCGCACAAATACAATTACAATTCACAAGCGGCGGCTTGAATTATGAGGTAATTGGCGACAACTCCGTAAAAGTTGCTCAACAAAGCAGGTTCTACATTTCAGGTTCTGTTGTCATACCGTCAACCGTTACTTATTATTACAACGGCACAACGTATAGCGTTACTTCCATCGGAGATACTGCGTTCAAGAATTGCAGCGGTCTGTCTTCAATTACCATTCCGAACAGCGTTACTTTTATAGGAAGAGGTGCGTTTTCCGGTTGCAGCAGTTTGATTTCGGTTAACATTCCGAACAGCGTTACTTTTATAGGAAGTGGTGCGTTTTCCGGTTGCAGCAGTTTGACTTCGATAAATGTCGCTTCGGGCAATACGCATTATTCATCGATAGACGGAGTGTTGTACAATTATACTCAAAATACTTTGGTACAATGCCCGGGTGCAAAAACCTCGGTAACCATTCCGTATAGCGTTACTTCCATAGGAGAGCAGGCGTTTTACGGTTGCAGCGGCTTGACTTCGGTAACCATACCGAATAGCGTTACTTCTATCGGAGATTGGGCGTTTAGGAATTGCAGCAGTTTGACCTCGGTAACCATACCGAACAGTGTTACTTCCATCGGACGGCTTGCGTTTTACAATTGCAGCGGATTGACCACACTGAACTTCAATGCCATCAACTGTCAGGATTTCGAGGCTTACTACTATAATGGTAATTATTATCCTTTTGGCACCTCACTAACCACGGTCAATATAGGAGACAGTGTACAACGAATACCGGAAAACTTTGTCAGAGATTGCAGCGGTTTGACTTCGGTAACCATACCGAACAGCGTTACCTCTATCGGAAACTCTGCGTTTTCCGATTGCAGCGGCTTGACTTCGATAACCATTCCGAACAGCGTTACCTCTATCGGAGTGGGTGCGTTTAGCGGTTGCAGCGGATTGGTATCTGTTGTGATTGGTGATGGGATAACTAATATTGGCAGCAGTCTTTTTGAGAATTGTCCTAATCTCACGTATCTTACCATAGGAAGAAGTGTCGAAAGTATCGAAAATGGTGCTTTCCTTAATTGCTCGTTGCTATCTCAAATTACTTCTTGGGCTACTGTTCCTCCGGAAATCGGAGGCATCGAGGCTTTCCCTTATCCTAATTTCTGCACGGTAACAGTGCCTTGCGGCAGCTTGGCAGCATATACAACTCCAACATGCCGTTGGAATATATTCTTCCCTCAACGCATTACGGAGAGTTCGTCCTTTGAGCTGTCTGTATCAGTAAACGAAGAGGCATACGGCAGTGTTGAAGTGGAAACGCAATCTTGCAACGTCAAAACTCTTACTGCCATTGCAAACGAGGGTTACGAGTTCACTGCTTGGAACGACGGCAATACGGAGAACCCGAGAACGGTAACTATTACAAGCGATACAGCTTTCATGGCGATATTCACCGCAAGCGGTTCGTCATCTTTGCAAGAGGTGAACGCAAGAGAGTTTGCATTGTATCCCAATCCTGCGAAGAGGTTCGTAACATTGGAGTTCGAGGCATTGAAAGAGAATGTCTTGCTTCAAATCCTCGACCTCAACGGCAGAAGGGTAAGAACGTTCGAGCTCAAAGCCGGTCAGGAGTGTTTGCGAATAGAGACAGGCAAGCTGCCTGAGGAAGTCTGTACCGTCATGCTCGGTAATGCGGCAAGGAAACCGACAGCCGGGTAAGTCGTAAAGCGGCATTTAAACCAATAGGCTACGCCATAATGGCGTAGCCTATTTCATTTGGTTCTTTTTTTATTCTGTTATTCGATTATTCTATTATCAGTTTCTTTGTTGTGTTGCCAAGGCGGATAAAGTATGTTCCCTTTGCAAAATCGCCAAGTTCTATCCTCTTTTGTTTTTCTCCTGCTTTGGCTTCTACGATTTTCACTTTCCTGCCTCTTATATCGAATATTTGAAGCGGCATGTTTTCCTGTAATGTTTCAAATTCCACGATTACGAAGTTCTTGGCAGGGTTTGGAGATAGTTTGAATGAATATTCGTTTGACACACTCTCTTTAAGAGATGAGCTGACGGTCAGGTTCAGTGTTATCAAACTGTCGCAGCCGTTAAACGTTTGCAGGGTATCGGTATATGTGCCGGTTTGTGTCAATTCTCTGCCGTTGAAGTTGAAGCTCGTGCCTGCGTTAATTGTTTGCGATATGGTGTCGGCATAGATTATGTTCTCGAAATTTGCTATGAATGTTGTGTCCTGAGATAATGTTATCGTACGAGGGTTGTCTGTATTGCCGTCGTTCCATGCCGTAAAGCGGGAACAAATCTCCGATGTGGCAGTCAGAACAACTTGTTCGCAGTCGGTATATGCTGCCGAGACGCTGCCCAAAGCGGGGTTTTCAGACTCTATATTCAAATCGGAGCTCGAAGCCTCGAATATCTGTTCCGAGGAAAAGTAATTTGCCCAACTGCTTGCAAGGTATGCAGGCTTGCTTCCGCATGGAACTATCAAAACAGAGGAAGTGTCGGTAGAGAAAACACTTGTGCCTAAAACAGGAGGAACGCTTGCCAAACATCTTAGGCTATCAAGTTTCTTATTGTAGGAATCGAATTTGAAGGCTCGGGTGTTTATAAAATCTACATTTCTACCTATGGTAATCGTTCGTAAAGAATCGCAGTTGCTAAAAGCATCAGAGTCGATAAATCTTACAGTGTTAGGTATTTTTATGTTTTCCAAAGCCGTAGAATAAAAAGCTTCATACTTTATAGTATCCAAGCCCTCGGACAGATTTACCTCTGTCAAGCCAAGACACATCTTAAAGGCATACTCTCCTATGATTTTGACATTGGCAGGAATGCTTATGGAACGTAGGTTCTTAGCGGAGCGTAAGAAAGACATAGGGATACGCCTTACGCTGTCTCCTATGTTTACCACCAAGGTGTCATCACCCCTTACATAACTGTTATCACTCTGAAATTTGAAGTACTCGAGATCTATCGCATTATAGTTGAATGTTCGCAGAGTAGACAAGAGGAAGTTGCCGAGTGAGTACTTGACGCTTGATGGAATTGTCAGCGATTCCAAACTATCTCCATAGAAAGCATTATCGCAGATTGAGTCCGGAGTGCCGAGGTCGAGATATTTCAAGTTTTTGCAATCCTTAAATGCCCCATAGCCTATTACTTTTACGCTATTGGGAATTCTCAGCGTATCCAAGGAGGTTCCCGATGCAAGATACTTAGGAATTCTTTGTACGCTGTCTCCTATGATTAAGGTTTTGAGATTGGGAGCGGTTAATGCCGGCGTCTGAGTGTAAAAGGAGGAGACTTCAGTAGTATTGCAGTTTATTGCATTGAATATTATGGTATCCAAATTTTCACAGCCGACAAAGGGTGTTCCTATGTATTTCAAACTGCTTGGCAGGGTGATTTTCCTCAGACCGCTACGCGCAAAGGCACCTATCGGATGATTAGTGTCCTCAGAGTATCCAAATATGCTGTCTATTGTATTTGGAAGCACAAGTTCTTCAATAGCGGTGCAATCTCTGAAAGTATATCGCTTGATAGTGGTCAGGCTGCTCGGAAATTCAATACCGGTCAGAGATGTGCAGTTCTCAAATGCTCCGACTCCAAGTTCTTGAAGGTTAGATGGCAGGTTGATTGTTACTAAAGAAGTGCAATTCTGAAAAGCACAGTCTTCTATGGTTGTAATACTTTCCGGTATCACAACGGAACTTAGATTTGTATGATTACTGAAGCCGCAGTTTCCGATAGTTTCGACTCCTTCGTGAATAACAGCCGAGGTAAGTTGTGAGACGATATGCTCTACAGCATGTCCTATCGTAACCATTTTTATGCAGCCGGGAACATCAATGGAGGTTATTTTGCTGTTATCGCTGGCACTTGATTGAAGCAGTGCCACATTGACAACGTTGTACACTTGGTGGGTTCGAGGGTGAGTAACGCTGCATGGCACGGTAAGTTCCCCTCTTCCTCCGCTAAATCAGATTAACACCTCCTTGTGCTCTGGTAACGAAAGTTAAGGTGTCATCGCCATAAATATTTGTAAAAACTTCATTCTGCCCTACGGCTTGCAAGCCCGGTAAGCATATCGCCATCACGGCAAGGGAACGAATTGCTCTCGAAATTTTCGATCTTAACTGTTTCATATTCATTATTTATTTGTGATTAAATTCTTGCAAGTTCCGCTTGCATTACTGCTTTACGTCTCAATGCAAACGGCAATACTGTCTGCAAAGATATAATAATTTTCTTTTGCATTGGGGAATTTGCGGAAAAAAATATTGCCGACACAAATTAAACATGCGGCATTCTCTCTTCAAAAAAATCCATAAAACAGCAAACAAGCCTGTCGCTTAGAAAAAAACAGCGTTTCGCAAGATTGAAACGCTGTTTTCTCGAATTATTTGGAAGAAATATGATGCAAAACTTGCTTTTGTTCCTATGGTGCAGACTTTATTTCATTTTTAATTTTATTCCGACATAATACGTACGGGGTGCGACAGGTCCGTAGATATATCCGGAGTCTCTGTCAACGCCTTTATCCAAATCGCTTTGGAAACTGTCGAATATATTGTTCACTCCGCCTTTGACTTGCAGAACTATGCCTTTGCCGGCTTTTATATCGTAGCTTAGAGAGGCATTCATATCGAAAAATCTCGGAGTTATTTCCAATCTGTCTTTCTCTATATAGCCGGCATAATGGGCAACTCTCATTTTGCCGGTGTAGGTTCCGCTCAGACTTATGGCGGTTTTCGGTATGGCTGTATAGTTCAAGGATAAGAAACCGTAGTCTTCCGGACTTCTCAATATGTAGTCCGTTCCTGCAACCTGCTCATCTTCCGACCAATACTCTGTTTCCTTATATTTGTTCGACTGAATGCTGTATCCTACCGTGCAGGAGAATATGTCTTTATACTCTGCTTTTGCCGTAAGGCTTGCTCCCAAGTTAGTGGCTCCCGAAGCATTGTAGCGTTCCTGCTGCAAGACATTGTTCACGGTGTCGTTTTCTATAATGCGGGTTGCAAAGACATCGTCCAAAAGGGTGTAGTATCCTTCCAACAAGAGGTTTGCTCTCCAATTATCGCTGATTTGAAGATAATAGTCGGCTGAAAGGGAGAAACTGTTTGAGTATTCCGGTTTGAGATTGTCTGCAAGGCGTGTTCTCAGGCTTTGTCCTCCGACTTGTGTTACGTGAAAGTCCTCATTGTAAGCCTGCGGCGCCCGATAACCTGAGGAATAGCTTGCTCTTATTTGCAATTTCTCACTCGGTTTATAAAGCAAATTCACTCTCGGAACGAAGACGGGATTATTCAAAAGTTTGTGTTTGTCCATTCTTGCTCCTATCAACAGATTGAAATGTTCGCTTACCCATTCGGATTGCAGATATGCTCCCAATGTATTAACGTTTTGTTCCGTTCTTATATCGTGTGCAGGGACTTTATCGTCCAAATCGTTCATATTAAACTCGACTCCGTAGGTTACTGTGGCTTTTGAGAAAAGCAGTTTGTCCAAACGATGGTTTGCCATTGCTCCTGCAAGGAATGTAAGGTCGGAGGTCGTTCCGTAAGCATTGGGGTCGCAATGTGAACCGTAGTAGGAATTCCGGTCTATGTATTGTGCAGATGAGTAAAGATTCAATCTATGCTTTCCGTCCAAGGACATAATACTGTAATCCACTGTTCCGGAGTTAATCAAATGCTCTGTCATCTCACAAATATCGCTCTTATGCGGTTGCAAATCGAACTTATTGCCGCCTCGTCTCTTTTCATTGGTTGTGTGATACTCTATACTTAGTCGGTTTGTGGCATTGATGTTGTAGAATATCTTTGTTCCGAAAGAGTGATTGTTCAATTCGCCTATTTCGGAAAAGCCGTCTCCATCTCTGTCATAGGAGTTTCTTTTGCGGAATGTTGTATAGAACGAGGCGGATAGCTTTCTGTCCTTGCTCAATATGGCTCCGTTTGCATTGAAATTCTGAGAATAGGATTTCCCGCCTATCGACTGAATATCTGTTCCTATGCTTAATGATGGTGAAAAAGGTTCTTTGGTTATTATGTTTATCGTTCCGGCAATGGCATTCGCCCCGAAGAGTGCAGAACCTCCGCCCTTGACCACCTCCACTCTCTCAACCATGTTGACAGGTATTTGTTCCAAACCGTAAATGCCGCTTAATGCACTCATGACAGGCTTGGAGTCTATGAGTAATTGGGTATAAGGTCCGTCCAAACCATTGATCCTTACTTGCGGAAAGCCGCAATTCTGGCAATTATATTCCACTCTTACCCCGCTTTGGAAGCCTAAGGATTGCACTAAATCCTGTGCATTGTTCTGCTCGAACTGTTTTTCGCTCAGGACATTCACGACCACGGGAGCTTCCCGACGATCCGTTTCATTTCTGTTTGCCGACACAACAACGTCGTCCAAGCGGGTTGATTTCGGAATAAGTTCTATATGGGCGTGAGCCACAGCTCCTTTTACGACTTCCACTTCATAGGTCTCTTTTTGGTAACCTATAAAACTTATATGAAGAACGTATTTCCCCGGTTTGAGTTTACGGAAAACGAAGTCGCCGTTTTCATCACTTGTCGTACCGATATTTGTATTATCCAGCATGATTGCAGCATAGCAGATAGGTTCCTGTGTCTTCTTGTCGAAGATATGTCCCTCTATACATACTCTGTCGTCAATCTGTGCAAACAACTTATACCCACCCATGACATTCAACAAGATTGCCACGGCAAAAACAAATAGAGTTCTGTGATTTTTTTTCTTCATTGCTTCTTTGAATTTTTATTAGTTTTGAAAGTGCAAAATTATATCCGTTTTTTATTCCGACAAATACTCAATAATGATGATTTTTTCCACCGTTTCGGAAAATTGGAACGCCGTTTCAGAAAAATAAAACGGCGTTCCAGAAAATTAAAACGCCGTTTTGATTTCACGATTTTTTGTCGTTTTGTTTTGTAAGGCTTACTTCTTTGCAGGGTTCATAGCCTCAGGCTTCAAAGCTACTCTTACATATCCGTCATGTTTCAAGTATTTTTGAGCCACTGCTTTCACGTCTTCTATTGTCAAGGCATTGACTGCTGCGGAAAACTCTTCCAAAGTTTGCATTTCGTATCCATACCATCTTGAACCTGTGATAACAGCGTTCCAATAGCTGTTTCTCTCCATTGAAGTCTTACGTGAAGAAATCAACTGTTCTTTTACCTTTGCCAAGTCTTCTGCCGTAGGTCCGTTTGCGATGATTTCGTCCAATACAGCAAAGGTTGCTGTGGTCAACGTATCGACAGTTGAAGGGTCGCAGGTGTAGTAGCACATTGCTGTTGCTTCTGCCTTAGGGTATTTCTCGTAATCAAGGTTGAATGATGGTGAATAAGTTCCTCCCATTTCCTCACGGATTACCTGTGTAAGTTTGATAGAACATACATTGTTCAATGCTTTTGTTGCCAAACGGTCTTTATCGCTCCAGTTGAATGGATTTGTGAATGTGATTGTCATCAAACCTTTGTCTGCTTCGCCTTTATAGACGCTCTTATCTACAATGCCCTTAGCAAATTCGGTTGAACGGTCTTGCCATTTCTCTGCATTCTTACCGTTAGATGAAGGAAGGCCGCCTATATATTTCTCTATCAAAGGCAACATTGTTGCTTCGTCTATGTTTCCTACGAATGTGAATGTGAAGTCGGAAGCATCGGAAAATCTTTCCTTGAATATCTTCAACATTTTGTTGATGTCCATTTGCTTCAACTGTGCATCGGTTGGTATAATGATGGTTCTCTTATCGTTTGGTCGCATTGCTTTTATCCATTCTTCTTGGAATGCAAATTCCGGCATGTTCTTAACCATATTGATTTGAGTTTTCAATTTGTCGATTGTGTTATCCAATACCTCTTTTTCTGCTCTTGGTGCAGTGAAGAACATGTATAGATATTGCAACAAGGTTTCAAAGTCTTTTGGTGAGCAGTTTCCTCCCAAGGTTTCTTGCAATTCTCCGATCGATGGGGTTAAACCGAAGCTCTTTCCTTTCATAAACTTCTGCAACTGAGTATGGTTGTAGTTTCCGATACCGCATTGGTCAATAATAGAGGCTGCAAATTGTGCGTTTACGATGTCTTTGTCGCCATACAAGGAAGTACCGCCTGCACTTTCTGCGTTGACAAGTATTTCATCGTTCTTGAAGTCGGTCTTTTTGATGATAACCTTTGCTCCATTGCTCAAAGTGTATTCGGTATAATCGAATTTGTCGTTCTTCTTTGTTGAAGTTATCTTGCCGCCTTTTACTTCTTGTGCAAAGAATGGCTCGTCCTTGGTGTTGTCAACCCAAGCCTTTGTGTCGGCTTTCTCACATTTCTTGATAAGTTTCAATACGTCTGCTTCACTTGGAGCTTTTGAGCCTTTTTTCTCAGGCATGGATATAGTACATACAAAGTTCTCTTCCGTTATCCATTGATTGATAAGAGCGTTTACTTCTTCCAATGTGATGTCGTCCATCAGAGCTTTCGCCCATTTGTTTTCCAAGATTGCTCCCGGCATAGGGGTTTGTTCCAAGAAGTAATCCACCAATTCCGCTGCAATTTTTCCGCTCTCGGTTTTGCTTTCCTCTTTTGCAGCCTGAGCGTATTGTTCCAACAATGCTTCTTTTGCTCTATCCAACTCGCTTTGCAAGAAGCCGTGTTGTTGCAAACGTCTGTTCTCCAACATAACTGCTTCGATAGCTTTCATAACCTTGCCTTCTTTTGCACTGATGTACATTTGGTAAGCAGCAACAGGACGTGCCAAGAAACCGCCATAACCGGCGAATGCACTCATGTACGGACATGCTTTCTTCTCTCCCAATTCGTTCAAACGATCATTGAACATTGTTTCAAAGAGACTGTAAACCAAGTGTTGTTCACGGAAGTCTGCTATGGTCTTAACCTCTTTTGCAGGGTGTTTGTAGAACATTTGAACAGAGGTTGAAGTAGCTTCTTTATCTGTTGCAACACATACAAGAGGTTCTTTATTGTTGTCTATGGTATAAACCGGTCTTTGGGTTGGTGTACAAGGAGCTTGTACCATGGTGAAAAAGTCGATGACTTTTTGTTCCATTTCATCTGCATCGAAGTCTCCGACTACTATGACTGCGATATTGTCGGGACGATACCATTTGCGATAAAATCCTCTGATGTCATCGTAAACGAAGTTTTGAAGTCTGTCAAGTGTTCCGATAGGAAGTCGTTCTGCATATTTGGAACCTTTCAACATTGTTCCAAATGTTTTTGCACGAAGACGCTCGCTGCCGCCTTGTCCCATTCTCCACTCTTCTATGATGACGCCTCTTTCCTTGTCTATTTCCTCTCCGGTCATCAAAGCACCGAATGCCCAACCGTCAAGGATTTTCAAGCCCATGTCGAACAATTCTTTATCGTCCGTAGGCAAAGTAAGAGTATAGACAGTCTGGTCAAAACCTGTGTAGGCATTGATTTCCCTTCCGAAAACTATACCTTTCTTTTCCAATTCGCTTATCATGGAATTGCCAGGGTACTGACGAGAACCGTTGAAGTTCATGTGTTCGGTGAAGTGTGCCAATCCTACTTCGTTAGGTTCCTCCAATACGCTGCCGGCATTGACTGCGATTTGAAATTCCGCTCTGTTTGCGGGTTTGTTGTTTGATCTGACGAAATAAGTAAGACCGTTTGCCAATTTTCCGGTTCTTACCTTTCCATTCAATTTGATTTGCTCGTTAAGATTGACCTTTGCAGCCTTCTTGTTTTGAGCAAATCCGGTTGTTATCAAAGTGATACACAACGCTAATGCTAAAAAAACTCTGTTTCTCATAGCTGGATGTTTTTGTTGAATTTATTATTACTTATTATCTTTTTTGTTGTCCTCATCTTCATATTCCAATATATCACCCGGTTGGCATTTGAGTACTTTGCAAATTGCCTCCAAGGTTGAGAAGCGTATGGCTTTTGCTTTCCCTGTTTTGAGTATTGACATATTGGCAGGGGTTATGTTGACCTTTGCGGAAAGGTCTCCAAGAGATATTTTCCTTTTTGCCATCATGACATCCAAATTAACAACTATCCCCATTTCCTTTTATCTAAACCGTTAAATCATTTTCTTCTTGCAGATGCAAGCCTTTCTTGAATACTTCTATCATCACAGTGAACAAAAGTCCGACTAATATATATTCCCATGAGATATTGCTTATTCCGTCCGTAGGAAGAATGGTCAATCCTTTGATATTGACATATTGCGTCAGGAAATATTTATCTGCCAAGTAGTTCACCAACTCCAAGAATGGTATTATCATGAAACCGTATGCGATGTATCGTAAGCGAAGTATGTTCTTGCGGGAAAAGACATGGTGTGTTATGCTGCTGTTTTCGGATTTCACTCCGAGATAAACGCTCTTTATGATGTTTCTTATCTGAAACAGCACAAAGGTAAGAAAGAACATGCCGAGATTAAGGGTAAACAAATAGAATACTTTGCATGCTACGAAAAGCGTTTTGTGCTGTTGTGAAACTGCTTCATAGCTTACTTTCACCCCTTCGGGTTTCAAGGATAGTTCTACACCGGGAACTTCCGATTTCATGTTGCCTGAAAGAATTATAGGCTCTGTTTTCTGCTTGATTAAAGCCCATCCGGAGACTCCGCCTCCCTTATTGCCGACATTTAAGACAGAAATAACGATAAACAACGCAATAAGTGTTATCAGTAACCATAACACTATATCGAATAACAGCTTTATCGTTTTAAGTCTCAGTATTGTCTTTCTTGCATCCATGCGAACGCTTGTTTTGATGCCGCAAAAGTACGAACAATTTCCGTATCCACCAAATTATTTATCGTTTTTTGATATATTTTTTCGCTTTATCGGTAAATTCAGCCGAGATATAGCTCGATTAAACCCTGCGGAGTCTTTACTTTCATCAGCTTTTTGCTTCTATCAACTTCCTTTATTATGGAGTCTATCGCAGGTATAAGAATTTCCTTGCCTTCAAACTCCACGGAAAGCAGCGGTTGAGGCGTGTTTTCATAGACTCCTGCGATTTTTCCTATCATTCCCTTTTCCTCATCTTCAACATCGAAGCCTATTATCTCATGAAAATAGAAATTATTTCCCTCTAATTCCGGCAGGTATTCCAAAGGTAAGAACAACGACTTGCCGACAAGTCTTGCCACATCTTCGTTTGTAACATCTGCGAACTTGACAACGGCTTTGTTTGTCTGTATTCTTATGTTCTCTATCTCATACAAAACAAGCCTTTTGTTTATCTCAACATACACTTCTTCCAATTCCGAATATTCTTCGGGTTCATCTACGTCCAAGAATATGCTTACTTCACCCTTGTATCCGAAAGGCTTTGATATTTTGCCCAAATAAAAACATTCTTCTTTTTTCATCACTTATCCATTGAAAACAAAATGAGTCTGCTTTCGTATTTCTCGAAAACAGACTCGCAAATCTTAACTCTATTTCGCAATTATTCCGCAGCAGGTGCTTCTGTTTCTGCAGCAGTTTGCTCAGCTGCTTCAGGTTCTGCGGCTTCTGCTGTTTTGGCAGCTTCTGCCTCGGCTTTGGCTTTTGCCTCTTCTTCTCTCTTCTTTGCAAGCAATGCCGCCTTTGCTTCTTTCACTTCAACTTCTTTTGCAAATCTTGCCTTTGCATCTTCTTTGCAAGCATTTTCACAAGCAGCTTTCTTTGCTTCTATTTTCTTTGCTTTCTCCTCTTGCCAAGCCGCAAACTTTTTGTCTGCCGTTTCTTGTGTTATTGCACCTTTTTCAACACCTATTTGCAAGTGTCTTTTCAATAAAACTCCCTTGTAAGAAAGTATATTTCTTACAGTTTCGGACGGTTGAGCTCCATTCTTCAACCATTTGCAAGCACTGTCTATATTCAACTCTATTGTTGCAGGGTTGGTCATAGGATTGTAAGTACCCAACTTCTCGATAAATTTTCCATCACGTGCTGCACGAGCATCCGCAATAACGATATGATAGAAAGGTTGTCCTTTCTTACCATGACGTTGCAATCTGATTCTTACTGACATTTGTTTTTATGTTTTTATTTTTCGAGTTGCAAAGATACGTACTTTTCTTTGATTGACAAGTCTTTTACCAAGAAATTGTCCAATTTTCTTCCGTATCCCACGATTTTCGTATGCTCACCGGCTTGTCAAACATCAAAATTCTTTCCGAAGGTTTGCCTTCTTTGAACGAGGCTCCGTCCCATTGTCCGTTGGCATTTTCGTCAAGTACAAGCTTAACTTTATATATTCCCTGCCTAATGCAATCGAACACAATACTGCCTTTGCCCTCGGAAACGTTTATTTGCTTCAATATCTCGGCTTTCATATCGCATAAATAGAAGATATGCGGTCTATCGACAAACGCACTGTCTTCAAAATTCAGCATAAATCGCCCGTAGTCCGCCTCTTGTGTCAAATAAAATGTCGTTTCAAAAAAATCATTGCTTATTCCCGTCAAATCTCTCACCACTCCGCTATCTATAATCAACTTATATTGTCGTCCTTTTTCCAAATCCTCCGACAGACAATACTTTGTCAGCCCCTCACATCTCTTCAAAACTGTTTCAAGTGTATCATTCCCCGAAACAATACTTGCAGGAATACTCTCCGTGTCCAAAGGCATTCCGGCTGTAAGAAATTTTCTGTCGAAATAATGCACGCTGTCTTTTTGCAGGTTGCGAAAACGAAAACACGATTCTTCCGCTTTCTTCTTTTTGCCTGCCACTGCAAACTTTGTAATCTCGTCTTTGAAATCTCCATCGGCGATATGCAAGTCTATAGTGTCGAAATTCACACCCATGCCGGCAAAGAAACTTACCGTATCCCTATTTTCTGACAGTTCATACTTGATTTGCTCCATATTTGCAGGCTTTACAAAATCGAAAGTAAAGTCCTTGCTCAACGGTCTTGCAAAAACAAGAGTAAAAACTCCCTTTGCAGAGAAGCGAGTATCGATAACGGATTGAATACTGTCCTTTACGTCCTCATAAAAGAATATATTTTCTTTCCGCGAAACCGTATCCGTGCTATCCTTATAATAAGGTATCACTCCATATCTTGAAAAGCCCACACCCTCCGAAGGCAAATCATATCTCTTGTTTTGATTCTTATCGTCCAAAACCAACAGTCTATATGTGCCGGCAGCCAAATTGGAAAATGAAAAATGCCCGCTGCTGTCTGTTCTTGTAATGTAATTGCAATCTTTGTCATATAAATTTGCCAAAACAGTATCGGCATACAAAAGCACCAACTTATCAGCAACGTTTTTCAGTGAAAAGCCTTCCAAAACCCTGCCTTCATAGAACAAACTGTCTATTTGAGAGCCTGTGGAAAAGGCATATTTGAAATTCTTCAACCGATTACCCTCATTGAAATCAGTTATCGCATCTGCAAAATCAAAGATGTAAGTAGTATTCTCAGCCAAAGAATCCAAGCCCTTTACATAAAGCTTCTTCAATTTGGCAGTAATCTCAGGCTTTACTTTCAAAGGAGGCGACACCAAGAGTTTTTGGTTCACATTATCCAACACAATATACTCATCAAACTCCACAACAAACCCCTTATCCTTGAAGTTCAAACTGTTTTGTTTCGGTATGGTTTTTATTTCCTTAGGCGGAACTTTATCCACAGCCCCGCCGCTCGGAGTAACAATCCTTGCACAAGCGGCAAAGAGCAAAACAATCGCTAAAAAAAATATTCGTCTAATCATCATTCCGTAATTCAATCCAACAATGCACTCTGCCAAATCATGCCATCTTTATTCTCGGGTCAAGGAAGGCATAGACAATATCCGTCAATATGTTTATAATGACCAACATTATGCAAATAACAATCAATGCTCCCATAAGCACGGGGAAATCGTACTTTTCCAAACTATCGACAATCACAACGCCAACTCCTTTCCAATCGAAAATATATTCGACAAAGACAGCACCTGCAAGCAAGGACGCAAACCAACTGCTTATCGAACTCACAACCGGATTAAGCGTATTTCGCAAAGCATGATTCTTTATTATTTTGAACATCGACAAGCCTTTCGCCTTGGCAGTCCTTATATAATCCTGCTGCAATACCTCTTTCATCGTACTCTTTGTCAACTCGCATACAACCGATAGCGGTCTTATTCCCAATGTAACAGCAGGCAGGATTATATTTTTCAGATCCACGTATTCTCCTCTACCGAAATCATCTACGCTGTACAAGCTCCCGAACATGGACAAGCCCGTATAGTCTGCCAAAAGGAAAGCAAATACCCATGCAATAAGGATTGCAGCAAAGAAAGAAGGCAAACTCATACCCAAAGAAGTAATCAGGAGAATCGATTTCTCAATCCATGTGTCCTTATATATGGCAGCAATGGAACCAAACAACACTCCGAAAACGAAAGCTATCGTTATACTCACCAAGGCAAGCAATATGGTATTCGGAAAGGCTTCCGCAAGAATGGAAGACACGCTTCTGTCCGATTGGTAACTTCGTCCGAGTTCCGGCGACTTAAAGCCGAAATCACCCTCCTTGTCAATTCCGACAGGGCTTAAATCGTTCAGATAAACAAGATAGCGAATGCCGAGAGGCTTATCCAAGCCAAGCTCCTTGTGTATCATGTCTATGCTTTCCTGATCCGCATTTTGTCCGAGCATCATTCTCGCAGGGTCGCCCGGAAGTATATTGAAGAGTACAAATATCAGAGATATGACTCCCAACATCACCAACAGACCGTAAGCCGTCTTCTTTATAATGTATGCAAACATCTATTTGAAATACTCTGTCGGCTTAGGCAGACTTCTCCACGACCATTTATCTTCCACCTTGCCTTTACTGATTTTTACAAGTCCGGGATTGGAACGCAGCATTGTCTTTATGGCTTTATCATCAGTCGAATAAAATACAATGTTTCCCGTCTTGTATTTTTCCATGAAAGAAGCACAGTTGGCAACCGAAGAAGCTGTTATAAATATCACCCTTGCACCAGTTTCGGCAGCCTTGTTTGCAAATTCCAAAACTCTTTTCACCCCTTTATCCGAAGCCTTTCTCAGGTCGTATGAACTTATCATGTAAAGCACGCTTGAAGTATCGGAAAGAATATCCATTGTCTCATCTTCGTCAAAACCCAAAGCCTGCAAGGAAAAGCCATCGGCTGCCACTGTATTGGTGTTCTCCACTCTCGAATCCACAAATGTCCATTCTGAAGCGAAGTTCGGATTTTTCTGATAAGCCTCCATCAAGTCCTCAGTCTCAAACTCCTTTACCTCTCCCGTAGCATTATTTTTGTATGTTGCAAAACTGACAGGCGGTGTCTTGTCTTCGCCTATTGCAACCATCTGATTGCCTATCTTCCACGCCCTGAAATCAATCACAGGTTCATAAACAGAATTGTAAATCGCAAATAGCAAAATCATTAAAGAGAAAAAGACCGTCAAGAGCTTTGAATTAACCCGCGAATTTGTGAAACTTATCTTCCTTTCGCAAAGATAAATTCCTGCCAACAGTGCATCCAACACTATATTCTTCCAAAACGTCTCCCAATTCGTCAACTTCACCGCATCACCGAAGCAACCGCAATCGCTCACCCTGTTGGTCAAAGCATCGATAAAGGTCAAGACCGTGAAGAAAGCCATGAATACCACAGCCGTAGGCTTTATCACCTTACGAAAGAAGCCGAAAAACATCAGCGTTCCCACCATGAACTCGGCACAACACAATATCACCGACACCGTAATGGGCAGGAAAGAAATATTTTCACTCAACCACCCCATTGAAAAAGCGGAAAGGTACTCCTCTATCTTATATGCCGTACCCCAAGGGTCAACCGCCTTTACAAATCCGGAGAACATAAATACTGTTCCGAATATTACCCTCAATATCGTACTCAAAAGTCTCATATCTATGACAATTTAATACATGCAAACACCGAATAATTCACTATATCCTCGTAACCTGCCTCAACGCCTTCGCTGACCAAAGTCCTGCCTTGGTTATCCTCAATTTGTTTCAGCCTGTAAATCTTCATCAAAATCAAATCCGTAATCGAACTCACCCTCATTTGTCGCCATGCCTCGGAATAATCATGATTTTTCTTTTCCATCAAGGATTTTGTTATACCTATATATTTATCGTAGAGTTCCAAAGCCCTTGCCTTTGTCAGTTCCTTATCGACAGGCTCGTCCTTCAACTCTATTTGAATAAGGGCAATGATACCGTAATTTATCATTCCTATGAACTCCGAAAAAATTCCCTCGTCCACAAGGTTGACACCGCTTTCCTGAATGCTGCGAATGCGATTTGCTTTGATGAAAATCTGGTCTGTAAGCGAAGGAAGACGCAATACTCTCCACGAAGCACCGTAATCCGAGAGCTTATCCTCAAACAACTTACGACTTATTTTCACTACATTATCATATTCCGAACTTGTGTTATTCATAAAAATTATTACCTTTGCTTGTTGAAAATCACTACTATGAAAGAACACGACAAAATTACAAACATTTCCACTAACAAAACGCTGCTTTGCGGCAAAAAAATCGTCAATCTCTTCACTCCCTTGGTAATGGGAATAGTTAACCTTACCGATGACTCGTTTTATGATGGTGGAAGATACAACTCTTTTGACAGTGCGAAGCAAAGAATTGACACGGTGGTATCGCAAAATACGGATATAATAGACCTTGGTGCATGTTCCACCCGCCCCGGAGCCGAATTGGTATCTCCACAGGAGGAAATCAAACGTCTTTTGCCGTTAATCCGCTACGCCAAGACGAACTATCCGCAAATTCCTCTCTCTATCGACACCGTTTGGAGCGAAGTCTGCAAAGCATGCATAGAGGAAGGGGCGGACATAATCAACGATATATCCGGCGGAAGTTTCGATGAAACACTCTTTGAAACCATAGCCGAACTGCAAGTCCCTTATATCCTCATGCACACCCCTGCAAAGCCGGACAAAATGCAGCAAAATCCGCATTATGACAATATCTTCCTTGAAATCTGCAACTATTTTTCCATACGCTTGAAACGTTTGCGGGAATTGGGAGTAAAGGACATTATCTTGGATTTGGGTTTCGGCTTCGGCAAAACAGCGGAACACAATTACGAATTACTTCGTCGCCAGAAAGAATTTCAAGTTTTCGGCTTACCTATACTGACAGGAATATCGCGAAAAAGCATGATATACCGCCCCCTCGGCATCACTCCCGAACAAGCCCTCAACGGCACAACCTTCCTTCATGCCTTCGCCCTGCAAAACGGAGCAGACATACTGAGAGTTCATGATGTCAGGGAAGCCAAAGAATGTATAAAGCTGTTTGAACTTTACAATAATATAGAAGAATGACAATACTATCCGCCATACAGGGTTTACCCACCTTCCGAATCATCGACCTTATCGACATATTCGTCGTTGCCCTGCTGTTTTATTACTTTTACAAATTGTTGAAAGGTACGAATGCAATCAGTATCTTTATAGGATTCATATTGGTCTTCTTTGCATGGAAGGTTGTCCGCTTTTTGGATATGAAACTGTTAAGCGAGATATTCGACCAATTCATTTCCGTCGGCGTAATCGCAATCATCATTATCTTTCAAAGCGAAATAAGGCAATTCCTCCTCCGTCTCGGCAGCCAAACTCGTAACAGACGATGGCTGAAACTGCTGCTGTTGAGATCGAAAGAAGATAACAACACTCTTGATGTAACTCCCATAGTTCAAGCCTGCACTCACATGTCCCAAACCCTCACAGGAGCCTTGATAGTCATCTGCAAGAGCAATCCTTTGGATACAATCATTCAAACCGGAGAGGCATTCAGTTCACAGATAAGCTCCCAACTCTTGGAAACCATCTTTTTCAAGAACACACCTCTGCACGACGGAGCCGTCATCATAGCAGAAAATAAAATAAAAGCCGCACGCTGCATACTGCCCGTAAGTAAGAATTTGGACATACCCGTATCCATGGGATTGAGACACCGTTCCGCAATCGGTATAACGGAACAAAGCGATGCCGTTGCAGTTATCGTAAGCGAACAAACCGGCAAAATATCCGTTGCCAAACAAGGCGTAACACGACAGAACCTCACCCCCAACGAACTGCAACAATACCTCAACAGAGAGTTCAACGAATAAAGCAAACCAAATTCCCACAAACTGTCGGGCAATCCCTCATACAATAACATTCAAGCCACAAACGGCATTAGCAAAAGACATTTTGAAGGCGGAAATTCGGATTGTTCCAAATATATTTTATATCTTTGCAGCGTTAAAAATAGTAGATACTTAAATTAAAAACAGATGAAGAAGATTATGTTTTTTGCTCTGGTGATGTTCATGAGCTTCGTCGGAGCGGTGTTCGGGCAAACGCCCGCGACCTTACCCTACGCTTGCGACTTTGAAGCCGCAGGAGACAATGGCTGGACGTTGAAAAACGGAACATGTACCAACCAATGGCATGTGGGTTCATTCACTTCCCCTGCCGGACATAGCGGCTCCTTGTTTAT
>OJAW01000725.1_pt1 | contig 21721 bp, 19 predicted proteins | sample 1589151 | NCBI WGS metagenome assembly OJAW01 (sample SAMN03283290) | human gut metagenome | biome: human-associated habitat; material: feces | host: Homo sapiens | place: Peru | collected 2012
AGTATGAAACAATTAAACATGAAGCACACTCCACATGATACAAGGCATACTTTTATATCGTTACTTGCAAAAGCAGATGTAAATCCAACGACAATTAAGAAGATTGTTGGCCATAAAGGTGCAATGAGTTTAACTGAAAAAATATATACTCATATGCATTATCAAACACTGTTGGATGCAATCAACAAAATATAAAAAATGCCTCGAAGTGATATTTCTTCGAGGTTTTTAGTTTAAAAAGTTGTGTGACCTACACATACGAATTCATAGTATTTAGGCAAAAGAAAAAAGCCTTTATATAAAGGCTTTTGCGTTCTCTTAAACAGTAATTTACTAACGTTTAGAGAATTGTGGAGCACGACGAGCTGCTTTAAGACCGTATTTTTTACGTTCTTTAGCACGAGGGTCACGAGTAACGAATCCTGCAGCTTTTAATACTGGACGGTAGTCTTCACTAGCTTCCATTAAAGCACGAGTGATTCCGTGACGCATAGCACCAGATTGACCAGTGTATCCTCCACCTTGTACGTTGATAATCACATCAAATTGATCAACTGTGTTAGTGATTTCTAATGGTGATTTAACAACCATACGTAAAGTTTCCAATGGAAGGTATTCTTCCAAAGTTTTTCCGTTGACTACGATATTACCTGTACCTGGACGTAAAAAGACACGAGCAACAGATTTTTTACGACGTCCAACGCCATGATATTGAACAGTGTTAGATTTTTTCATATTCTATTCCTCCTAGAGTATTACCTTTTTCGTATAGTTTGATATTTGATTTTACTTCTAGAGTTAGACTAGGGAAGATACTTTCATACCAAGTATCTTTATAGTGGGTGTTATAGTATTTAGGATCTTCTCTATAGAAACTTTGTCTAAAATTAAATATATCGGTATTATATTTTTTTCTTATACTATTAAAGTTTTCTTTGATAACATTTTCGATATGTTTATTTAACTCTTTATTTAGGTTATCTATTTCTTTTGACTCTGTTATATTACTACTCGAATGAAACTCTTTTATTCTTGCTTTTCCAGATATATTTAGGGTTATTTTATTGTCTTTGATACTAGGAGATATATCTGACTTTATTTTATATAATTCAAATACACTATAATTATCTTTATAGTTTAATGTTATGATACTTTCTTTGGTACTTCCGGTAATTATGCTATGTACTTTTGATTCTTCGGCGGTTAGGTATCCGAGAAAGTCTTTTCCTTTGAAAATAGCGGTAGTTCCTACTTTGGTTAAAACTTTAGGACTTGATGTTGTTATGTTTTCTTTTTTGTCTCCTTCTTCGGGATTTCCATAGACGATAATAGAGGGAAGATTTATTTCAAGAGTTGGATCTAAATACATATTTAGTAGTTCATTTAGTGTATATACGGGAGTTAAACCTAATACTTTTTGTTGGATGTCGAGAGACTGTTTGACATTGGATGACGAGAAACTTGTTAGAAGTGTTTGAATGGTTATTGATTTGAGGCTTTCGTCACCTTTAGCAATAATAAAACTTACTTCAGTACGAGATTCTGGTTCTCTAGAGAAAAATTCTAATATCTCGGACATATGGTTAGTAGCGGCTTCTTCACTTAAGATTATCATTTCTAGCTGAGCGGCATATAGTTGTCTTGGGGAATCTAGAACAATGTTTCGAAAAGCTTCTTGAAGTGTAGGAGCAGATGAATAGTAATTTACAAATGGAGAGTTGTTGGCACTTATGGCATCTTGTTGTTTGGTGGGATTTATTACTTCAACGATTATATTGAAATTATTATCGCTATAATCGATACTTAAGGCAGTAGTTATGGCTAGTTCATTTAATTCTCTATAGTTGTAGCAGCCACTTAATAGGGGTATTATTAATAATAAACTTAGATATTTAATTTTTTTCATGATTTACCTCCCTAGTTATATTGTTTGTTAGATATTTATTTCTTTTGGTTCGACTTCTTAATGGGAATTTTATTAGGCTATTTTTGATATCGGCATTTATACTGACAAAGGGCATCATATAGGGATAACCGAAGGAATTTATACTACATAGATTGGTTATGAATATGATGAAGGCTATGAAGATACCAAACATTCCTATGGAAGTACCTCCGATCATGAAGAGAATTCTATACCATTTGACTGCATTAGTGAGTTCTGGCTCAGTTATTATTAGGGCACTGATAGCGGTAATGGCTACGATTATAATCATGATTGGGGATACGATACCGGCGTTAACTGCGGCTTCTCCGAGGATTAGGGCTCCTACTATGGAAAGGGCTGAATTAGATATATTGGGGATTCGATAATCACTTTCTCTTAGTATTTCAAATGATAAAAACATTAATATGGCTTCAAAGATAGCGGGAAAGGGTACGGTACTTCTTTGAGAAGTAAAACTTGTTAGTAGATCTAGAGGTATCATTTCTTGATTGAAGGTAGTTAGGGCTATATATATACCAGGAGTCATGATGGTAATTATGAAAGCAATATATCTTAATACTCTTATGAAAGTACCGCTGTAGGTTTTATAGTCTTTATCGTCTTGAGATAGAAAGTAATCGTTTAGAAAGACGGGTAATATTAGGGCAAATGGGCAGTTATCTATGATTATTACTAGTCTACCATTTAAGAGACTACTTACTACTTTGTCTGGTCTTTCTGTAGTCATAATAGTGGGAAATATTGTTTTTGTTTCTTTTTCTATTAAGTGTTTTAGGGTACCTGAATCTGTTACATTATCGATATCGATGTTATTTAATTTATTTATGATATAGTCTTTTATGTTATTATCTATAATACCATCAATGGTTAAGATACTTACTTTGTTTTTGGTATATTTACCTAGTTCAATATCGGTATTCCATAGTTTATTGGATTTTATTCTTCTTTTGATTAGACCAATATTTGTTTCTATATTCTCAGTAAAAGAGTCCATTGGACCACGAATAGTGGTTTCGGTAATGGATTTATCGATACTTCTAGAGAGATTTTTTTTGACTTCAAGGGCTAATGAATAGTCATCTTCGATTAAGAGAATTAAGAAACCGTTATTTAGGTATTTGCAGATATCTTGATAGTCTTTTATTTCTTTTATTTTGATATTACTTATATTGTTTTTTATGGTATCATACAGAGAATCTTTATCGTTATATATTTTTTCGATATAGTCTAGACTACGATAGATGAAATTGGACATTTTTTCTTGATCGGTTAGGGCTTCGTGATATATTAAATTTATTTTGATATTTTTTATGTATTTTTCTCTATATATGATATAACTACTGGTATTTGTATCTTCTTTTAATTTTTTTATTATTTTGTTATTCATAACTAATTCACCTAATATTATTATGGTATTTTATTATGAGATTATAATTATTTTTTTGTTATTCACTCTAAGTCAAGGTCTTAGAGTGTTATTTTGAGCCTAAGTTTAGTCTCAAAATAAGGGCTATTATATATAAGCAGGGAATATATATTTAGATTTATTCAGTTATATTGATGTTGATATTAAGATATGAGTAAGATAATATTAATGGATAGTTAGTATTATTTTTTCTTTAATTTATATGTAAAATTTCTTATATTAATTGACAAAAAATGCAAAAAAAATTATAATTATACTAGAGGTGGTTTAGTGTGAACTATACTAATAGAGAAGTAGTAAGAAGATTAAAACAATATGATATGTTTTTGAATAGTCTAGAATTAACAAATGATGATCTTCAGAGAGAAAGAATATGTGATCAGTTAGATAAAATAGAGAAGCAAATATTATTAGAGACTAATACTGAATATGAAGAAGAATATATGGCTCTTCTTAGTGAAGAACCAAAACTATTTTCTGAAGAGAAGGCTCGTCTTAGAAATATTATATCTTTAATTGAAGATAGAAAGAAATACTTGGAAGAAAGAAAATTAAAACATAAAAGAATAACGGGTTCTTTAGTAGAGTTAACTACTTTTCTTGGTGAAGATAAATTATCAGATTTTAAGAATAGACTTAACATAATAGAAAAATATGAAGATAATAAAGTTAAACAAGAGAAGATAATTAAAGAGATGAAATCACTTGATATTAAGATTAGTGAGGCTTCAAGAAATGTTAAGGCTAATACTAGACTTAATGAAAGTTTAGAGAATAAAATGATTAAGAAGATAGATAATGTTTTAGATGAACTTAAACTATATTCTTTAGTGGATCAAAGAAGTGATATTACTAAGAAACAAGAAACTTTAAAGTATGCACTTGATATGGCTAAAGATAATTTAAAGAGTGCTAGATCACTAGGAGATTCTTCTTATATAATTGAATGTGATAGTATGTTATCAGAAGTTACTATAGAATATTCTAAATATAATGAGGAACTAAATATATTAAAGTTAATTGATATATATGATAAGATGACTTCTAATTATGAAGAATTACTTGCCAAGAGAGAAAAAATTGATGAGATATTTAAAAATATTGATGAGAGTGAACTTTATAAGAAATTATATGATGAGCTATCTAAACAATATAATACTATTAAGTTAGAAAAAAGAGATATAGAAACTTATGAAAAGTTAAAAGAAGAAAGGGAATCTAGAAATAAGATTTTATATGATATTGATGAAGAAAATAATTCTAAAGAGTTTAAATTAGTTCTTAGTGATCTTATTAAGAGTGAAGATAGAATTAAGGAAGAAAGAGTAAGACTTGCTAAGAAAAATGAATATAATGAAAGACAAAAGAGAATTGCTGAAGAACAAAAGATAGAGGCAGCAAGAGTTAGAAGACAAAAACTAATTGAAGAGGCAAGATTAAAAGAACAACTTGCTACTACTGAGAGACTAAAGAAGTTACAAGACGAAACTGTTATTAGTCCAATTAAGGAAGAAACAAAAGAAGAAGTAAAGATGCCTATACCTAATCCATTAAAGGGTAAAACTTTTGATAATTTGGATTTAGATAATGATTTTGATACTGAAGAGTTATTTGGTAAAACTAAGATAGTTCCTAATAGAGCAGATATTTCTACTAGAAAAGAATCTGCAGTAGAAGATAAAGAAGAAACTCCTTTATGGGAACCAGCAGTGGAACCTAAAAAGGAAATAAAGGTTGAACCTATAAGAAGAGAGACTCCTAATAGAGTTATTAGTGATTTACCTAGAGTATCGGATTTTGTTCCAAAGGAGACTCCAAAAGAAGCTCCTAAGGCAGAAGTAAAAGATTTATTTAAAGAAGAAGATAATAAGGTAGAACTTAATATTGAAGAGAAAAAAGAAGAAGAGAGTAAAAAGACAGGTAGTATATATGATTTATTAGAAAATAATAAGAATATTATTTGGAAGAGTACTGGTACTAGTGATAATATCAATAAGAGTACAATACCTGTAATTGGAAATAATAATTTGAAACCAGAGATACTAGGAAGTAGCAAGGTAGATGATTTAGCATTTCCTGATATGAATAAAAAGGAAGGTGAAATATTATGGAAGGAAACAATGTAAGATCTTTTGAAAATCTATGTAAGATATTTGAAATGCGTATTAAGTTAGATAAAGAAAAGAAAGTTAAGACTCCTAGTGATGTACTTATTAACTATGAAAAATATGCAAAGAAAATAGATAATATTTATAATGAAGAATTTGAAAAAGAAGTTAGACCTTTGATAGCACCTTCAAAAACTATTGAAGAAGAAAAAGATAGATTAGAAAAATTAATTAAATTACTTGAGGATAGATTAGAAAAGAGAAATGATTTAGAGGATAGATATTATTTGGCTACGGGAGATTATATATCTGGACTTCAAATAGTTATATCTGATAAAGAATTGGATGAAAAGAGAGAAAGACTTAGTTTAATTAATAGATACTTAGAAACTAATAGTGAAATAGAGAGTGTTCATGATAGTATAGCTAAACTAAAAGTTATGTTAAGTGAAGAAGAAGAAAAGAAAGAAGATTATAAAGGTAAGAATCAAATTATGGAAGATGATTTGTATTCTGAATTTATGAAAGTAATTAAAGAAGATAATAATTATAATAATATTACTGAGGATAATATTGACGAAGAACTTAATAATATTAAAGCTTTGGTTAAAGAGAGTAAAGAAACTCTTGATGTTACTAGAGATAGTGTTAAGAACTTAATTACTAGTGGTTTAGAGGATGATTATTCTTCTTATGTAGACGAGGCTGAGAAGAGTTACTTTGTTATTAAGAATAAAGAATTATTCTTGAAACTATATAAGCTTGTTAATGTTTTTGAAGACGACTTTAATGGTATCTTTACGAAGAGAGATAATATTAAAGAAATACTTGAAGAGAGAAAAAATTTAAGAGGTGACTTATCTATTGCTGATATTGATGAGTTAGCTTCTTTTGAAAAGAAAGTATTAGAACAAATTGGTGTTACTGAGAAAGAAAAAGAAGTTCTTGATAATATTTCTAATTATACTAGTAGAATAGAATTTAAAGAAGGTAGATTGGAAGAATTAGAACATGATAATAATTCAGTAGAAATACTTGCTATACTTCGAGAGTTTAATTTGATTGATACTTATGATAGTGAAGAGTATGGTAGTGAGGAAGAAACTCCTAGTGAGGATACTTCTGATGAAACTAAAGAAGAGGTAAAAGAGGAAGAGTCTAGAGAAGAAGAACCTATTGTTAAGGAAGTTATTGATCCTTATAGAATAAAAGAAGTTATAGATGCTCCACTTACTCTTAATTTAGGACTTGCTAAGTTAAAGGGTGAGGCTGTTAGAGAAAAGGTTAATAAGAAGTTAAATCCTAAACCTGTATCTTTTGATGAGATATTATCTGATACTAAGAAGGAAGAACCTGCAACTGAAAAGAGCGAAGAACCTGTTTGGGAAGTACCTAGTATTCCTGAAGCACCTAAGGTAGAAGAGTCTAAAGAAGAGGTAAAGAAAGAGGATACTCCAGTTACTCCAATGTGGGAGATGCCTAAATGGGAAGAGCCTGCACAAGCGGAACCTAAAGTAGAAACTCCAGTATGGAATGTACCTACTCCTAGCGAAAGTAAAGAAGAAGATAAGATAGTGAGTGCGGTTCCTTTATGGGAAGATATTAAACCTAAATTGGAAAATGATACTCCGAAGGATTTGGATACTAATATAAATCTTTTTGATACAAGTAGTAATACTAATAGTGATAGTAGTAATAGTTCTTTCTGGATACCAGTATCTGATGAAAAGATGGAGACTAGTTCTTTTCCAAATATAAATATTCCGATAAATGATGGATTATCTAGTAGTGATGATAATTTTGGCTTTCCAGAAATAAATAATAGTTAAAGGAGATTATGCTATGTTAAATATTAATAAAGTAATTATACTTGAAAATGGAGAAGAATATCTAGTATTAGATAAGGTTAATTATCAAGATACTGATTATTATTATATTGCTAAAGTTAATGAAAGTGAAACTGATATAGAAAATGATTATAAATTAGTGGTTGTTACTGAAAAAGATAATAATAGAGTTATTACTGAAGTAACTGGTGAAGATAAATTAAAAGAAATATTACCACTATTTGAAAGTACTATATAAATAAACAAAGACCTTAGGTTTATCCTAAGGTCTATTTGTATCTTTCTAACTTAAATGGCTTGGTTATAATGTCGTAGCCAGCTTTTGTTATTTCTTTAGTTACTTTTTTTAATATTTCATCATTGTATTCTAAATTTCTTTCTTTTAAGAAATTTTTTAGTACTTGTAACCAAGATAAGTCTTCTTTATTATTATAATTAATTAGTTCTGTTACTAATTCTTGTACTTCTTTATCCATAAAATCACCCTCTAATAGGAGTATAATATAAAAAGATGGTAAAATATGTAACTAAATAGGTTACATTATATAAAAATTATGACTTATATATGATAGATATATAGATATTTTATTTTAAGACTTAGAATAAGGCTTAAAATAACACTAAAAGACCTTGGCTTTTAGTGAAAGGAGAAAGAAATTAATTTACTTATGTTAGTTTATTTGATATAATTAGTTAGGATGGTGTTAGATATATGGATTATATTTCTATTGATAATTTTGAAGGGCCTTTAGATTTACTTCTTCATTTGGTAAAAGAATCTAATATAGATATATGTGATATTAAGATAGATGAAATTACTGAAAAGTATTTAGATTATATTAGAAAACAAGATGAACTTAATATTAATGTATCTTCTTCTTACTTGGTTATGGCTTCAGAACTTATGTATATTAAGTCTAAGTCATTATTACCTAAGGTAAAGAATGATAATGATGAAGAAGTAGATGAAGAACTTACTAGAGAGAATTTGATTAATAAATTAATAGAATATAAAAAATATAAAGAACTTACTCCTACTTTTAAGAAATTAGAAGAGGATAGGAAGAATATTTATATTAAGAGTCCTGAGAAGGTAAGTGAATATACAGATAATCATGAATATGGGGTATTATCTAGTAATGATTTACTTGAGGCTTTTAAGAAGTTTTTAGAAAGAAAAGAGAAAGAGAAACCTCTTAATACTACGGTTACTAATAAGGAATATTCGGTAAGAGATAGAAAGAAGAGTATTAGAAATATGTTACATAATAAGAAAAAGGCTTACTTAGAGGAACTTATTGAGGAATATAATAGACCTTATTTAGTGGTTACTTTTTTAGGGGTATTAGAGATGGTTAAAGAAAAAGAGGTTATTATTAAACAAGATAAGAATTTTGATAAAATACTTGTAGAATTGAGGTAGAATATGGATGCAATTATAGAGGGTCTTTTATATGTACAAGGAGATATTGGTCTTACTATAAAAGATATTATGAATATATTAAATATTGACGAAGAGACTGCAAAGAGAGAAGTACTTAATTTAAAGAATTATTATGATGATAATAAGAGGGGACTTAGAATTAATTTTTTGGGTAATACTATTAAACTTACTACTAGAGAAGAACATAAGGAATATTATACGAAGTTATTAGAAAATCCTAGTAGTAATAGTTTATCTAATTCCGCTATTGAGACACTAGCAGTTATTGCTTATAATGAACCTATTACTAGAGGAGAAGTTGATTCTTTTAGAGGAGTTGATTCTTCTTATGTTATGAGAAGATTACTAGCTAAGGGATTTATTAAGGAATGTGGTAGAAGTGATGTTCCTGGTAGACCTATTTTATATAAGACTACTGATGAGTTTTTGGATTATTTTGGTATGGCTTCGAAAGATGATTTACCTAGTATTGAAATGTTAAATGAGGATAAAGAAGAGGAAAAGGACTTATATACATCAATATACAAGGAGGGGGATAATGATGGAAGAGAGAGTAATAACTAATATAGAGCTAGATGAAGATAGAGATAATAATATTAGACCTAGTAGCTTAGATGAATATGTTGGGCAAACTGAGATTAAAGAGAATCTTAATGTATTTATTAAGTCTTCTCTTATGAGAAGAGAGAGTCTTGATCATATTTTGTTATATGGTCCTCCAGGACTTGGTAAGACTACTCTTGCTTATATTATTGCTAATGAACTTGGTACTAATATTAAGACTGCTAGTGGACCTTCTATTGAGAAGACAGGCGATTTAGCCGCAATACTTTCTACATTGGAAGAGGGGGATGTTCTATTTATTGATGAAATACATAGGATACCTAGATATATTGAAGAGGTACTATATCCAGCAATGGAAGATTTTTATTTGGATATTGTTGTGGGTAGTGAGGGTTCTTCAAGAAATATTAAGATTAATTTACCACATTTTACTTTGGTAGGGGCTACTACTAGAGCGGGGGATTTATCTAGTCCTTTGAGAGATAGATTTGGTATTATTGCTAAACTTAATTATTATACGGAAGATGAGTTATATAGTATTGTTAAGAGAACTAGTAGAGTACTTGATACTCCTATTACTGATGCTGCTGCGAGAGAATTAGCAAGAAGAAGTAGGGGTACTCCGAGAATTGCTAATAGGTTATTTAAGAGAGTAAGAGATTTTGCTTTGGTATATGGTGATGGTATTATTAATGAGGATATATTATCTACTTCTTTAGATAGATTAAAGGTTGATAAGACTGGTCTTGATGAGACTGATAGACTTCTATTAACAGCAATTATTGAAAGATTTAATGGGGGACCGGTTGGTCTTGAGGCTTTAGCATCCTCTATTGGGGAAGAGGCTACTACTATTGAAGATGTATATGAACCTTATTTATTACAGCATGGTTATTTGAAGAGAACTACTAGAGGTAGAATGGTTACTGATAAAACTTATGAATATTTAGGGATTGAAAAGTAATATTTATTTATTCCCTACAAGCCTATAATAATATAGTCTTGTTAGGGCATTTCAAAGCCTAGGGTCTTTGAAATGAATATTTTTTTGGGAGGTAATTTAAAATGATAAAAGGAAAACCATTTGTTAAGTGGGCTGGTGGAAAGAGACAAGTTATTGATAAACTTATGATGTATGTTCCTGATGAGTTTAATACTTATTATGAACCATTTGTTGGAGGTGGAGCCTTATTATTTGAATTATCTCCGAGAAGTGCGGTTATTAATGATAGTAATAAGGAACTTATGAATGTCTATGAATGTATTAAGGACGATAAGAAATTTGAGGCTATGTGCAGAGAACTTAATCATCATGAGATGTATCATTCAGAAGAATATTATTATGAGATTAGAAATCTTGATAGAGATAAGAAAAAATATAATAAGATGGCTGATTATAAGAGGGCCGCTAGAACGATATATTTGAATAAGGCATGCTTTAATGGCTTATATAGAGTTAATAGTAAGAATGAATTTAATGTACCTTTTGGTAAGAAAACTAAAGTTAATACTTATGAGGGACAGAACTTAGGAATTATATGTGGCTTTCTTAATTATAATGATATTAAATTATTATCTACTGATTTTGAAGAGGCTGTTAAGACTGCGAAAAAGGGAGATTTTATTTATTTTGATCCACCATATGACTCTGATACTTCTACTTTTAATAGTTATACTGAAGAGGGATTTGGTAAGAATGAACAGAGAAGACTAGCTAGTGTATTTAAGGAACTAGACAGTAGAGGCTGCTACGTAATGCTTTCTAATCATAATACTAATTTGGTTAATGAGTTATATGCTGGATATCATTTTCATGTTATTGAGGCTAAGAGAAGTATTAATTCTAATGGTAAAAAAAGAGGTAAAGTAGAAGAGGTTATTATTACTAATTTTGAGAATAAAAGGGGATTTTAATTATTGTGAAAAGTGAGTACTTGTAAATTTTGATGGCAAATTAAAAATGTATTTAGAATAATATTTTTTATTTAAAATAATTGAAATGTGTAAAAAACTATACGGAAGTCAACAAGTAAATAAATGATGGTAAAGTTAATAAAAATATTAAAAAATTATAAATTATCAGGATATCATGGAGGTAAATAATGTTAAAATTAAAAGATATTTATAAGAAATATGAGATAAAAAATAATGATAATGTTGTTGCTTTAGATGGAATTACTTGCACTTTTGAAAAAGGAAAATTTTATGTTATTGTCGGATGTAGTGGTTCAGGGAAAAGTACATTAATTAATATATTAGGACTAGTTGATACTTTTGATGATGGTAAATATATGATTGATAATGTAGATACTCAAAATTTAAATGAAGATGAGAAAGCTAATATTAGAATGAAAAAATTTGGATTTGTTTTTCAAAAGTTTTTTTTGAATGAAAGGCTTACAGCATGTGATAATGTAATTGTTCCAATGTTAATAAATAAAAATATTGAGGTAAATAAAAGAAAAATATTAGCACAGGATTTATTGAAATCTTTAGATTTAGAAAATAGAATTAATCATAAACCAAACGAATTATCGGGAGGAGAACAACAACGTGTAGCAATAGCACGAGCATTAGTTAATGATCCTGATTTTATTATCGCAGATGAACCTACTGGAAATTTGGATAAAAATAATGAAAAAATGGTACTTGATATTTTAAAAGACTTGGCTGTTAAAAACAATAAGGGTGTAATAGTTGTAACGCATAGCGACGAAGTTAAAAAATATGCTGATGTTATCTATAAAATTACTGATGGTAAATTGGTTGGTGATGATTTAGATGAGAATTAGAGACATATTTTTAATGACAATCATTAATATTAAATCTCAGAAAAAGCAATTTATAATATATTCTGTTATTATTACACTTTTATTTTTAATAGCTACTATTGCTATTCAAATACCATATAATATAAAAGATTTTATGCATACTATGATTTATGGTGATATAAGTGGAAGGGAACTTCTTGTTACGAAATTTGATTCTAATGTAAAAGATACTATTGATGAACTTAATAGTACTGAACATATTGTATATGCTTATAACGATTCATATAATGCTATTCATGGTGATATTAAATTTAATGATAACCTCGAGTCTGGTACAGTTAAAATAATCCCAGTAAATGATAAATTTTCACCTTTAATTGTTAAGGGGAGAAAAATAATGAATAAGGGAGAGATTATTTGCCCTATAGAATATGCTAGTAGTGATAAAAAAAGTAAGAGTGAATTAATTTCTTTACATGATTATTTAAATAAAGATGTAGAAATATTATACTATCAGCCAGTTCTTACATCAGTAGATGGAAATGTTAATATTAGTTTAAATGGATTTACAAAAAAAGTTAAGTTAGTTGGACTTTATGCAAATGCTCTATCTATGACCTCTAGTAATGAGTGTTATATGCTTGATGATGAACTTATGGAAATGACTGAAAAATCAGAAGCACTATTTTCTGGTGAAACGGATGGAAGCTTTAATCAAGAAATTGCTAGTCATGTTATAGTGGATAATTCTGATAATATAGATATAGTTATCGAAGATTTAACTCAAAAAGGATATCAATATGTTGAAAGAGTAATAGAATTTGATTTTAATTTAATAAAGACTATTAATTTTACTTCATATGCTGTTTTATGTATATTGTTAATAATAATATTTTTAATACTAATAACATATATTAAGAAAATTGTTATTAAACAAAGAACTAATATTAGTTTATATAAAATTCTTGGTTATACCAGTAAAAATATTGTAAATATTACTATGACAGAGCTTTTCTTAATTCTTATGGTAGGATTTATATCTTCTGTTATTGTTTACTTAATAGGAATTACTATTTTTAATTTAATAACGGATAACTTATTATATAATTTACTTGCTATTTGTAAGTTAAGATTATCTATTACATATGAATTACTTCTTTTTGTTTCAGTAAGTTTATTTTTATACTTTGCGGCAAAAGTAAATTTATCAGCAATTAATAAATTAGAGATAAAGGAAATTTTAGATTATGATAATAATATTTAAAAGTTTTGTATTTAAAAAGAGTAATATTAATAATTTGATTATTTTTTCACTAATCTTATTATTTCTCTTTTTGATAGTTAGTTTTTATAAGGGGATAGTTGAAAAACAAAATGACATATTAAATATAGAAAGTAATAGAACTGTTGTGATTACTTTAAAATATAAATATAATATTGATGATATAGATAAGCTTGATTTTGTTCAAACTATGAATAATTATGCTAATTCTAATAGTTATGAAATTATATTTAAAAGTTATACAGATATTAAAAAGTTTGAAGAAAACTATTCTGATTATTATGATAGTATATTACTTCCAACTATACAAATACCTCCTATTTATAAGGTGTTACATTTATTGTCTTTGATATTTACAATTATTATTTCTATATTGGTTGTAATATTTTTAATATTTCATATTATAGATTTTACAATGTCAAATAAGGACGATATATCATTTTATAAATTACTTGGTTATACTAATAGTAGAATTATTAAATATTTATTTGTTATTTATTTCTTTATTTACTTTGTTACTTGTTTTATTACGTTCTTTATGGGAAATGTAATAGTAAGTATTATTAATAATATTTTAAAAATAAAGAGTATTAATTTTATGTTATTGTCTTTAAATATTAATTATTTATTTTTTGAAATTGTTATTATATTTGGCATAATATTTATAATTTTATGTTATTTGTATATTAAAATAAAAAAAATATCACCTCTTGTTTTTGAAAGAAGGACATGATAACTCAACTATCCGCAAAATTTGCGACAGTTCAAAATATATTAAAAATATTTTAAAGAAAAGATAAAAAGCAGTTGTCGCAGATTTTGCGACAGCTGTTAATTGGGTATATTATATTTAAAATTATAATTTAAAAGAATGGAGGAAAAGGCTATATTTAGTTACTAAGAATCATGTCTTTATTGATGGTAATAAAAGAATAGCAGCAACTTTATTTATATACTTTTTAAATTATTATGGACTATTATATAATGAAAAGGGTATGGTTATAGATAATAATACTTTAGTGGCAGTTACTATACTGATTGCACAATCTGATCCAAAAGAAAAAGAGGTACTTGTGGATTTGGTTATGAACTTTTTAAAGGGAGAATAGATATGAGAAAGTTTAATTATATTACTGATTATAGTTTGATTAATTCTAGTGTAAGAGGTTATATTATAGAGTTAGAGAAAGAACTTGCTATGCTTATTGATATGGAAGAAGATAATAATATTTATATTGAGGCTTATAAGAAATTAAAAGAGTTTAAAAATAAATATTCTAATATGTATGATGTTTATAATAAGATATTAAATGATTTACTTAGTAGCGAGAATGTTGAATATTGTGTTAAGAATGGTAAATATAAAGAAGATGCTTCATTAGTAGGGTTAGAGTTTGAAAGATATTTAAGAGAATTATTTGCGTTAGAAAAGAAGTGCAGAGACTATTCTATAAAGTTATGGAAAAGAGATTTAACTAGTTATGATAATATTACTAATGGAGAAAAATTTATGACAGTAATTCATGCTAGTTATTTTGAACCTGGTGTAAAGGGTGATGTGAATTATCGTGATAATAAGTATAGTAAACAATATTTATCTTGTTCTTTAATGTCAGATAGAGAACTTAATACTTTTAGCGATGCTAAAACATTATTTGTTATGGAAATTAATAGTGATAATTATATTGCTTCTTCTTTTGTTGATTCTGTTACTTCAGAATCTACTATACCGGACTTTAATACTCTTAAAGAAATTGATGTTAATGGAAGTAAACATTATATTAAGGTTGGCTATATTAATGATACAAAAAGTTCTGTTACTTCGATTAGTAGTCCTAAAATGATAGAAGAATTAAGTGTAGAAAGAGAATTAAAAGATAGCGGAGAATTGTATAGATATAATAGTCAAACTAATGAAGTAGTATTAGATAGAACAAAAACAAAAGTTAATGGTGCTATACTTTTAAGTGATGGCTGTGATTTACTATTAGAAGAATATTTTTACTTAAAAAGTTTAGGAGTAAAATTTAAATGTATTAATAAAGGACTATATAGACAAAAGAATAATATATCACCTTATACTGAAGAAGAATATAATAATTTTCTTATTTCTTTAGATAATTTAGATGGTGTTATTAAAAAATATAATGCTTCTTATGAAGATTTATTTAACTTTTATCAAGAGGTAGTTATACCTATGAAATATGATGAGAGAGTAATGAATGATATTAATAAAAAGTTATCTTTCTATGGTATTAGCACTTCTAGTGGTAGAGGTAGGTAAGTACAATAGTTAACTTATAGTGAACTAAAAATGGTAAATAATGGTAAAAAATGTATACAAATAGTACATTTTTTTCTTTTTACCTTTTGTGATATAATATTTGTGATTTTATGAGAAATGTTGTCTGGGGGATGATGTTAGTGAGTTTAATTGAGAATATAGAAGAAATAAAGAAAGAAATAAGAACTAATTCTAATGATAGTTTTGATATTATTAAAAATAATGTTCCTAAGTATACAATGTATCAATATGTTAGAGAATGTAATAAGAATAATTTGAATAATTTTGCTTTTAGATTTGGAAGAAAAAGATATACTTATGGTGAATTTATTGAACTAATTGATAGATATGCTAAGGGATTTATAGGAATGGGAATAGGTAAAGGCGATAGAGTAGCATTATTACTTCCTAATTTACCAGAGTCTACAATTATTATTTATGCTTTGAATAAAATAGGGGCTATTTCAGATAATATTGATCCCACTAGTAAAGAAGATAGAATGAAGTATTTTTTAGAAAAAGAAAAAATAAAAGCTATTGTATGTTTTGATAAAGTATATGAAGCTTCAATTAAACCTATTGAAGATTATATATATAATGAACTTAATATTGATAAGGTATTAATTACTAAGATTACTGATTCTTTACCTTTGATTGAAAGTACTTTATATAAAATGAAATATAAAGATGAAGATGTTATTAAGAAGGTAAGTACTTTATATGGTAATATTAATATTCTTAATGTAGATAGATTTCTTAGAGATAGTAGGTATCAATTAAGTTATACTAATCCATATGCTGAAAATGAAATTGCTACGATATGTCATTCTTCAGGAACTACTGGAATACCTAAAACTATTCCTTCAAGTAATGAAAATGTTAACTTTATTGCTTTTCAGCATCAAATATCAGATATAGATTATAGTAATGTTAAGACATTTTTACACGTACTTCCTGGTTTTGCGCAATTCGGTTTTTCTGATTCAATGCATTTAGGGCATAGTTTGGGATTAGAAATGATAGAAATACCAATATTTTCGCAAGATAATATTATTGATATTTTACTTGACACTAAGGCTAATTGCTTATTTGGTTCACCATCTTTTTGGCTTAGATTAATAGGAGATGATAGGTATAAAGATGCTGATTTATCTTTCTTATATGAAGCTGTTTATGGTGGCGGAAGTCTTACAATAACTCAAGTAGCTAATATAAATAGGTTTTTAGTAGTTCATAATGCTAAATGTTTACTTAGAACTGGTTATGGAATGAGTGAATTTAATGGTACTTGTATATTAGAAGATCCTTTTATGTCTACTCCTGGTAGTTGTGGATTTGATTTACCTGGTGGTAGTGGTGTTATTATTAATCCTAATACTATGAAAGAAGTATCTATAGGTGAAAGCGGTAATTTATATTATAGTAAAGGTAGTAATCCAATATGTGAGTTTGATGGTAAGGTATTACATGAAACTTTAAATATTAATGGAAGAGAGTACATAGATACTGGGGATATAATGAGAAAAAATGCTAGAGGAGAATACTTTTTTGAGGGTAGAGCAAGTGGTATGATATGCAGATATGATGGTTATAAGGTATATCCTTGCGCTCTAGAAAATGCTATTACTAGTTCGCCATTTATAGAGGATGCTATGGTATCTGAATATTATGATGAAACAAAATTTGGAACAATGCCTCTTATATATACTGTCTTATCTAAAAATAGTAAGGGTATTGATATAAAAAGTATTATAAGTAGTATTATTGACAATTATATTTTGAGTAATAAAAATATGTCATTTCGTGATATACCTACTAGATGGAGAATAGTAGATGAATTACCATATACATCAGCAATGAAGAAGGATTACAAAAAAATAAAAGATGATGGTATAAATGGAAGTGAGATTAGTATAGTCTGTCATGAGACAAATATGGGTCTTGATTACTATGATGTAATTGTACCTAATAAGAGTAAAATTTTAATAAAAAAATAAAAAGGTGGTAGTAAAATGAATTTTAATTTGGGGTTAACATTTTCAGGGGTTGTTTATACGTTACTTATTATAATTATATATTTTAAGAATAAGAGGATTAAGACAAGAGAAAATAGAATATATAGTTTACTTCTTGTATCAACATTTTTAGAATTATTACTTGGATTATTTGGATATTTTTCTATTGTTAATATTAGTAATATACCTTATGTTACAAGAATCATTAATGTTTTATATTTGATATCTTTAGATAGCTGGATATTATTCTTTATGTTATATGTTGTTTCAATATCTTTTGATTTTGAATCTAAAAAAATATATAAAATATTTTGGGTTGTTTATTTGGTAATAGTGTTTTTAATATCAGTATTACCAATAGATTATTATTATAAAAATAACATTATGTATACTAGTGGTATGGCTGTTAATTTTACTTATTTGATTGCTGTATTGGCAGTTATAGTTATTATAATTAATTCTATTATAAATATTAAAAAAATTAGTAATAAAAAATATATTCCAATGTTTGTATTTCTTGTACTTGGTGGTATTTCTTTATTTCTTCAGATTAAGTATCCTGAATTGTTTTTAGTTAGTCCACTTGAAGTACTTGTAACTATTGTTATGTATTTTACTATTGAGAATCCTGATATGAAGATAATTGAAGAGATACATAGGGCTAAAGAAATTAGTGATAATGCTAATGAAGAAAAGACAATGTTTTTGTATAATATGACTAATGAGATTCGTGGTATTACTAGGGACATAAATAAAGAAGCAGATATTATTTTAGATGAGACTGATAATAAAAAGATTGATATAGAAGTTATTGATAATTCTGCTAGAGAGATAAAGGGTAGTACTGCTAGATTTACAACTATGACTAATGAAATATTAGATATTTCTAATATGGATGGGGCTAGTATTAGGGTGTATGATGAGAAGTATAATATTAGATTAATATTAGATAGTTTAATTAGTATATATAAGAAGAAATGTAATAGTAAGAATATTTCTTTTAGGAGTAATATATCTAGTGATATTCCTAAATATTTATATGGTGATGGTATTAATTTAAAGAAAATACTAGATATTTTACTTGATAATAGTGTTAAGTATACTGATAAGGGATATGTTGAATTAGATGTTAATACTATTACTAAGAATGATATGGTTAGGCTTATTATTAATGTAGAGGATTCTGGTATTGGTATTGATAGTGAAAAACTTGGTAGTTTATTTGTTAATAAGAAGGATTATAAAGAAGAAAATTATAATTTAAATGATACTTTATATAATGCTAAGAAGATTATTACTATGATGGGTGGTACTATTATTTCTAATAGTACATATGGTAAGGGTACTAATATGAAGATTATACTTGATCAAAAGTTAGTAGTGGATAATAATAAATTAGATGAATATGAAAAGAGAATTGATAAAAAAGATATTTTATATGTTGGTAGTGATGGTAAATTAATTAATAAATTACTTAAAGGTAAAGAAGTAGATTTAGAAATAATAGAACTAGGTAAAGAGGCTTTAGATAAAATAAGAGGTAATAAGAAATATGACTTAATATTACTTGAGGATGATATTAAACCTCTTAGTGGACTTATTATTATGAAGAAATTACTTATGATTAAGTCTTTTAATACTAAGGTTATATTACTTACTGGGAATAATGAATATAAAGATAGTTATAAAGAGTATGGTTTTAGTGATGTTATATTAGAACCTATAGATGAAGAAATATTTAATAATATTATAGACAAATATTTTGTTAAATTATCATAAATTACTTTACAAAAGATAAAATATATTGTATTATTAATATGTTCCTTGGACTTTGTTATTGGTACCTCTTACCATAACTAGGTTAAAGGTGAAAATAAAATAAGGAGGAAAATATAATGGCTTTAAATAAAGAAAAGAAGGCACAAATCATTAAAGAATTTGCTAGAGATGGTAAAGATACAGGATCTCCTGAAGTACAAATAGCTATTCTTACTAGTGAGATTGATGCTTTAACTGAACATCTTAAAAACAATAAACAAGATAAAGCTTCTAAAAGAGGACTTTTAATTAAAGTTGGTAAGAGAAGAAGTTTATTAAACTATCTTGTTAAGAATGATGTTAAGAAATACAGAGATGTAGTTGCAAAATTAGGATTAAGAAAATAATTATTAAAAGTAGGCACTCTTTTTTGAGTGCCTTTAAATTTGTTTTTTAAATAAATATATATATAATTTAAATAAAAGAAGAGGAGTAAAAATATGGAAAAAAAAGTATTTAAGTTAGATTTTTATGGAAGAGAAATAATAGTAGAACATGGACAAGTAGCTAAGCAAGCAGATGGAGCAGTACTTGTAAGATATGGTGATACCGTAGTGTTATCAACAGCTGTAGTAAGTAAAACAGCAAATTTACTATCAGACTTCTTTCCACTTATGGTATTATATCAAGAGAAACTATATTCTGTAGGTAAAATACCAGGAGGATTTATTAAGAGAGAAGGAAGACCAACTGATGCCGCAACACTAGCAGCTCGTATGATAGATAGACCACTAAGACCTTTGTTTCCTGAGGATTTCAAAAATGAAGTCCAAATAGTAAACACAGTGTTATCAGTAGATCAAGATAATTCACCAGAACTTACAGCATTATTTGGATCATCATTAGCAACTTGTATTAGTAAGATACCATTTAATGGCCCAGTAGCAGCAGTTAAAGTAGGTAGAGTAGATGGCAAATTTATTATAAACCCAACAGTTGCAGAAGCAGAAGTGTCAGATATTGATCTTACCGTAGCAGGAACAAAAGATGCTATTAACATGGTTGAAGCTGGTGCGAGAGAAGCAAGTGAAGATGATATGTTAGAGGCTCTATTATTTGGTCACGAAGCTATAAAAAAACTAATTGCTTTCGAAGAAGAAGTAATCGCATCTATTGGCGAAGAAAAGATGGAATATGACAAATTAGAAATTACTGAAAAGTTAAGAAACGAAGTAGATAGTATTGTTAGAGAAAGATTAGATAAAGCTTTAAGAATTAAAGATAAACTAGAAAAATATAATACTATTGATAGCCTAGAGGAAGAAGTAGTAGAGAAATATAAAACTGAAAACGAAGATAATATGAAACCAGAACAGTTAAAAGAACTACTAACAAAAGTAGCACTAATATTCCATGGTATAGAATATGAATTATTTAGAAATATTGTCGTAAAAGAAAAGAAAAGAGCCGATGGACGTGCCATGGATGAAATAAGACCATTATCTACCGATATAGATCTTCTTCCAAGATGTCATGGTAGTGCTTTATTTACAAGAGGAGAAACTCAGTCTTTGGCTACAGTAACCTTAGGAGCTTTAGGGGAACATCAAATATTAGATGGTCTAGGTATTGAAGATGCCAAAAGATTTATGCTACATTATAATTTCCCAGCATTTTCAGTAGGGGAAACAGGAAGATATGGTGCTCCTGGTAGAAGAGAAATAGGCCATGGTGCCTTAGGAGAAAGAGCTTTATCTTATGTAATACCTTCTGAAGAAGAATTTCCATATACCATAAGAGTAGTAAGTGAAATCCTAGAAAGTAATGGTTCATCATCTCAAGCCACAATATGTGCCGGAACAATGGCTCTAATGGCCGCTGGTGTACCAATAAAAAAACCAGTAGCAGGAATAGCTATGGGATTAATAACACATGAAGATGAATATACAATACTTACTGATATTCAAGGAATGGAAGATCATCTAGGAGATATGGACTTCAAAGTAGCGGGAACAAAAGATGGTATTACTGCTCTTCAAATGGATATCAAAATAGATGGAATAAATAGAGATATATTAAAAGAAGCTTTAGCTCAAGCAAAAAAAGCTCGTATGGAAATATTAGACGTTATGGAAGGCGTAATTGCTAGACCTAGAACTGAACTGAGCCAGTATGCACCAAAGATTGAAACATTTAATATTAATCCAGAAAAGATTAAAGATGTTATTGGTCGTGGTGGAGAGATGATTACTAAGATTATTTTAGAGTGCTCAC
>OJAW01000726.1_pt1 | contig 21716 bp, 20 predicted proteins | sample 1589151 | NCBI WGS metagenome assembly OJAW01 (sample SAMN03283290) | human gut metagenome | biome: human-associated habitat; material: feces | host: Homo sapiens | place: Peru | collected 2012
AACAGCCCCTTCGAGGGGCAGAACAAACCACCCGTTTAACGGGTGGTTATGATTTTTCGCAATTATGCATATCGTTGCAAAAAGCAGTATGTTTTTTGCGTTACTCGTTTGCTTCTTTCTTTTTCGCTCTTTTTTCCCTGATGGACTTCGGAACGATTCCGGCAAGAATACGGTTCAGCTTTTCCCATTCGGCTTCGGCTTTGACGGAGTCCTCCTCAAGGCGTTTCTCCATATCGTAATACATTATATTGCAGCCGCATTCGGGGCAATTCTGCTTAAGGTAAAATATGCTCATTTTTTTTCCGCATTTCGGGCATTTGTTATCCATTTATATCTCTCCTTTTTCGGTTTCGAGTGAAGCAGTCTTTGACCTTTCTTCACGGCGAATCATCATTTCCTCTTGAATGGTGCGGAGCTTTTCTCCCTCAAGGTCATAGAATTTATACGGTATCAGCGAAAGCAGCGAAACAACGGGCGGAATTATCGTTACGAGCGCCCAAAGCCAGAAACGGGTATTGACCGTCGCACTCTCAACGAGCTGCAGCGAATTATCGGCAAGCTGTACGGTAACAAGACCTATGAGAGGCATAATTCCCGTTGCGACGGCGGTACACAGCGAGCCTGTGAGCTTGCTGATGAAGGTCAAAAGCGAGAACGCCATACCTTCATTTCTTTCGCCTGTTTTCCATTCCATATAGTCTACGGTGTCGCCGATCATTTTGGTGGGAACAACCATCTTTATGCTTGATATCGCACTGAAAATGAAGCCTTGAATCATAAGAAGCGGCACTATTACGATGGGTTGACGATAGAATTTAACGCCGATAAGGAATATGACCGAGGCGACCGCCGCTTTGAGAATACTTGTTCCGACAACTATCTGCTTTGATGTCATTCTGCGTTCGAGTATCGGCATAAGTGGGTAGGCGACAAAGCCCGAAACTGCGCCGGGTATACCGATTATCGTACCCCAGCTTGCGGCACCGAGAGAGAAAATATAGAAATACTGCGAAAATGTATCCGCGATTCCCTCAACGGTTGAAAGAATGCTTGAGCAGACAATGAGCAAAAGCGGCTTGTTCTTAAACATAAATCTGAAGCAGTCAAGAACCTTCGGCTCGTCGGAATTTTGTACCACACGTTCACGGCAGAAAAGACCTGATAACGAAAACAGTCCCATACCCAAGGTGCCGGCAACAATACCCATAACGAGAAAGAGTTTACGCATATTGAGTCCTATAACGCCCTTGTTGCTGAGGTCAATAAAGAGGGAGATTATCGGAGTGACAAGACCGCCGATGATGCTTGAAATGAAACGTGCGGATGTAATGGCGTTTGACCTGTCCACGGGGTTCGGAGATATTGCCGCAGAGAGTCCCCAAAACGGAATATCGCCTATTGTGTAGAAAAATTCCCAAACGAAATAGGTCAGGCACATATAGACTATCTTGGCTGCATTGGATTGAACACCGGAAAGGAACTCTGCGCCGCCGAAAAATACGACGGTGGCTATACCGAGCGGAATCGGAACAAACAGCAGGTACGGACGCAGCTTGCCGAGCCTTGTACGGGTGCGGTCAACAACCGTACCCATTATCGGGTCATTTAAGGCGTCCCAAAAGCCCATAACGGTTATCATTGCGGTGACGGCTTCGCTCGGAATGCCGAAAACGGTGACAAGGAAGAAGGTCATCTGGATACGCACCATATTGTAGCCTATGACCTGACCGCCGTTCGCAATGCCGTAAAGCACTGTTTCCTTAACGCCGACATAGCGTTTTTCTTCAAGCATTTCGTTGTTTGACATACATTTTTCTCCTTATTGCTTGTTTCATTAAACGGCTTCGCTTTTCTCGCACTCGGCGATAAAGCTCTCCATTGCGGATTCATAAGCCGCAGGGTCGGTATAATAACTGCGTGCATGGACAGCGCCGTCCACTGTCAGTTTTTCCTTGCGTGTCGGACAAACCGCATAAAGCTCATCCTGCATAAACTGCGGAACGAAATCATCTGCCGCCCCGTGAATAAACAGCACGGGAAGCGATGAATTACTCACCGCTTTAACGGGTGACGCATCCCTGAAGTCGTAGCCGCATATCAGGCGGCAGATAAGATTACAGGTATGAAGCATCGGAAAATTCGGCAGGTGAAACGAGGTTTTAAGCTGATATGAAAATTCGTCCCATGCGCTCGTATAGGAGCAGTCGGCTATGACGCCCTTAACGGCAGGGTCGTTTATCTTGTCGCTCATCATAAGCACCGTAGCACCGCCCATGGAAACGCCGTACAGATAGATATTAAGCTCAGGGAACCGTTTTCTTGCGTATTCCAACCAAAGAAGCGTATCCTTCGATTCATGCGTTCCGTAGCCGAGGAATTTTCCGTCGCTCTCGCCGCAGCCTCTATGCTCCGGCATCAAAACGGTGTAGCCCTCCCGATAGAAATACGGCATAGCGAAACAGAATTCGCCGATACCCGAGCTGTGCGCTCCGTGACAGGCAATAAGCAGCTTTCCATTGGTGTTCGGAGGCGTAATGACGCTTCCCCGCAGGATTTCACCGTTTGAGGCGGTAAGACTCAGCTTCTCAATCGGAAAATCGGCAAACGCTTTAAGCGCCGCATCTCTGTCCCTGTCGTAGTCGCTCTGCGGAGACTCGTTGCCTGCAATGAGTCTGCCGATAAATTTCGGCAAAGGAATCTGCTTGTACCAGATTATCTGATTAAATGTAAATCCGCAAATCAAAAGCAGCAGTATGATAAGTACGCCGAGCAGTACGGCAAGTATTATCAAGGCTGTTTTCATTCTCTCACTCCCGTTAATCGGCTCCGAGGTTTGTATACTGAAAATTTTGCATACTGAATAATAAAACCCGATAAGCCGAATTATTTTAGTTTAAAACGCTGTATACAGTATAACCTATGGAGGAATAAAAAGCAAGATGTTTTGTATTGAATAAAAAAAGGTTATGTGATGTTACAATTGATAGCTCATAAAAGGCGTCTTGCCAAAAGCAGCACAGGCACTGCAAAATACCTTTACGGCAACGGCGACAGCATTAACGAATGGGGTTACGACAACGGCAACAGAAACGGAGTCTACAAAAACACGGCAAACAATGTTAAGACTCTTGAGGTTACCTATGACAACAGCGGAGAGTTAATCCCTTTGTCGAAAAGATATGACGAGGGAAAAAACGACATTCGTTTCCAGCGCAAACTGCCCAACGTTCAGGAGAGCTTACGGAGAATGCGGCAGAGCGAGGATGTTTCCGAGGCTGTAAAGCACGCCGAAGCGCTTACGGAAAAGCTCCTTGAAATCATCAAGGCGGAACGGCTTAACGGAACGGAAACGAGCGGTCTTATCCCGCAGACAACAAAAATCGCAGACATTGTCCGAAAGTACAACGATTTCAACCGCACGGGGATTTCCAACAAGCAGCTTGCAAGCGACATTTTCGACATCTTCACAGACTATATGAACGGCGTCGGCAGCAGCGACACGCTTATAAACGTGCTTACGGATATGATAATGAAGCGGGAGCTTAATTCCTTCGAGGTGTTCGGTGATGATGCCTTCAATGTCGTGCGCGGATATACCGAGGGCGGAAGGTTTTCGATAAGCGACGAGACGGCAAGAGAGCATATTGACACATACGGGAGTCTTGCGGAAGTCAACGCCGTTTTGAAGGACAACTACGGCTTTACCGTTGCAAGGGACTCCGACCGCAGAGCAAGGAACAGAACGCCGTGGGCGCCGACCGGTGCGGAGATACCCTCAGCAGTTCAACGAATACTCGGCTTTTTAACGATTACAACGGCATAGAAGTCCACGAACCCTATAAAACGCATGAAACCCCGCCGCAGAATTGCTCTGCAGCGGGGTTCGCTTATGTGCTGAAGTAGATGAAAAGCCTTATTTCAAGCGGTTTTCGGGCATAGAAAAAGTCCACCGTAATTCTATCAAAATTACGGTGGACTTATGGCGGAGAAGGAGGGACTCGAACCCTCGCGCCGTTGTTTAGACGGCCTACGCCCTTAGCAGGGGCGCCTCGTCACCAGCTTGAGTACTTCTCCGGGTAACATATTATTAAATTAAAAATGGCGGAGAGAGTGGGATTCGAACCCACGGTACCCGCAAAGGTACGACGGTTTTCAAGACCGTTCCGTTATGACCGCTTCGGTATCTCTCCGTTTGCTAATAGATGATATCATAATAAAAGCGTCGTGTCAAGAGTTTTTACGGGAATAATTTTCAAAAAACGCCGTAAAAAATTTTAATTTCTGTTCTGTGAGTAAATATCCGATATGATTTTAAGAGCGGTGAGACACTCTTTTCCGTTTACCTTGAACGGGACGTTATTTATTATCGAATTGTAAAAATCATTTATAAGCAGCGTGTGTCCGTCGCCCCAGTAAGCCTTTTCACCCTTTTTGATTCTGAACGGGATGACCTCGGTCGGTTCGGAGTCTCTGAACACGAATACGTCGCCGTTAAACAGAATTCTGCCCTTTTCGCAGTCGATTTGAATTTCGACGGGGGAGTCCGAGGAGTAGCATAAACTCGCATAGAACAGCGCGTTTACTCCCGAGTCGAACGTTATCAGAGCGTCTGCCGTATCTTCTGTTTCAACGAGTCCTTTAAGCCTTTTCTGCGAGACGGAGCCGACTGCTTTTACGGGGTTGCCCGGGCAGAGCCATGCGATAAGGTCGAGCGTATGGATTGCCTGATTTATAAGAACTCCGCCTCCCTCGTATTTAAGCGTGCCGTGCCAGTTGTCGCGTGAATAATAGGTCATATCGCGGTTCCATGCTACGCTTCCCTTTATTCCCGTGACGGCGCCGAGCTTCTTTGAGTCAAGAATTTCTTTAATTTTTACGGATGACGGGTTGTATCTGTTCTGATAGCACACGCCGAAATAAACGCTGTTTTTTTCGGCGGCTTCGACTGCCTTTACGGCGTCCGGATAAGACATAGCCGGCGGTTTTTCGCATAAAACGTGCTTACCCGCGTTCATTGCTTTTATCGCCATGGGGGCGTGAAGATAATGCGGAGTACAGATATGAAGAACGTCGAATTCGCCCCAATCAATCATTTCGTCGAAATCGTAAAAGGCTTTCGCTCCCGTTTTTTCGGCGGCGGTGTCGGCGCGTTCATTTATAATATCGCATACTCCGACAATTTCCGTGTTTTCGTTGTTCAGTAATGAATCGATATGAACTCTGCTGATATTTCCGATTCCGACAATGCATGTTCTCAATTTATCCATGTCTCACACTTCCTCGGTGACATTATATATTATGTATAAAAATAATTCAACATTTTATAAAAGAAAGTATTTTTTTATTATTCACACAAAATCGATTGAAAAATGATTTTTTTTATGGTATAATCGCTATGCAAATTTACTTAAAGCGAGTGATTATTTTGAAGAAGACATTAAAATCGTTTCTTGCGGTTCTTCTGAGCGTTTTGATGCTGTTTGCGACATGTTCCGTCGCATCGGCTTCCGATGTTCAGACTTCAGAGAGCGGTATTTCCGCTGTCAGCTCTGCCGCAGCGTATACGGCGCAGTACAAGGGAGGTCTTGTAGGATTCCTTAATAAAATAGTTAACGGAATCTGCAACGCCGTATTCAGCGTACTCGGATTTATTCTCCCGGGAACAAGCAGGGTTATCGACAGAAAGGATTATGTCAGCGAGAATTTCTACGGCGGTACCGAGGAATTCCTTGACGCTCCCGCAGAAAATGCAAGATGGAATCTCGGCTACGGCTCAGAGTCGATTATCCCCGATAATTTCGGTGAGAGAAGCTATCACATGGCGGGCTATGACCTTAACAAGAACGCTGTCGAGGCTCTCGACGATCTTAAAGTAAGAGCAGTTGCGATAAGCGACGGAACCGACAGAGGCATTACGATTCTTGCAAATATTGACTGTATCGGTATCGCAAACTCCGACGTTAAGCGTATCAGAGCCGCGTTAGCCGACTATGCGCAGGAAAAGAATATCGTAAGCATTAATATTTCCTCGTCGCACACCCATTCGGGCATTGACTCGCAGGGTATCTGGGCAGAACAGCCCAAGACTGCGTTCAACAACCTTTTCTCCGCGCTTTCGTTCGGACTCAAGGCTCCCATTAACGGCGTTGACGAGGAGTTTATGCAGACCATTATTACAAGAACCGAATCGGCGGTCAAAGAGGCTGTCGAAAGCATGACCGCAGGTTCTCTTACCTATGCGGCAAAGGACGGTTCGACATACATCTACGACCGCAGCGAGCCGAGAGTTATTATGAAGGATATCGTAAGATTCGTATTCACTCCCGACGACGCGAACGTAAGACCTACCATGATTGCAAACTTCGGATGCCATCCCGAGGTTGTAGGCTATACGAGCGATAAGATTTCCGCGGACTTTGTACCCTATATGGAAGAGGTTATCAACGCACACGGCTATAACTTCCTCTTCATTCAGAGCGCAATAGGCAACTCGACCGAGAACAGAGGAGACTGCGTTGACGGACTTGATATTGACAGACATGAGACCGTTATCAGATTCGGCAATGAAGTCGCTTACTTCCTGCTCGGAATGACCGAAACAGAGGAATACTGTAAAGAGAATATTGTCGACTGGGACAGAGAGAATTCCACAATCGAAGCTCTCGGCGACAACGCTTCTTGGTATACCGCATGGTATGAAAACTGGGAACCCGCAGAGGAAACGGAGGTTGCTCCTCTCCTCAATGTAAGACTTCAGGAATTTATTGTCAAGGTTGAAAACGGAATTTACAAGGGCATGGGCAAGCTTTCTCTTGCAAACAACATAATGCTTAAGGACGGACTTGACATTTACACCGTAACCGAAATCGGATATATGGAGCTCGGCACCGACATAATGGTAATGCTCAGCCCCGGCGAGACTTATCCCGAGCTTGTATGCGGAGGAGCCGATATGGACGAGTTTGTATACGCTCCGCTCAGAGAGACGTACGCCGATAAGACCGTGCTTGATTTCGACCTTATGAACGACGCTATCGGTTATATTATTCCCGATAATCAGTACACGTACTGCACGATTATGAAAAAGGATAACGGTAAGATAACGTTTGATAATGCGTGGGGCATGACCTCCATGGGCGAGCACACAGCGTCCCGGCTTATCGGCAATTTCAATTCAATTGTTGACAGTGTTAAATAATTTATATTAATTAAGAAATCGGAACCGATGAAAAATGCGGTTCCGATTTTTTAGACTGTAATGTTTTTTATACCTTTTTGTCCTTTATCATAAAAACGGCGTTGACGGCTATGAATCCGAGCGTTGCCGTGACGATCAATGTCTGTGTGATTTTAAGAAAACGAAGCGTTTTGTTCGCCTTGTGTATCGTGTTCATGCAGTTTAATAATCTGTCCATTTATTTAAACTCCCTTTCCCGTTAATAATACTCCGTGCGCTATCGACGGAATCGACAGCGACTGCTGTGAGGTCGTAGGAGACATGAGCGCGCCCGTTCCCGCGAAGAAAACTTTTTTTAGTTCGCCCGACGAAAGTTTTTGGAATATATAGGAGCAAACCACACTCGCGGAGCATCCGCATCCCGAACCGCCCGAGTAAACGTCCTGTTTCTCTTTATCAAAGAGCATCAGTCCGCAGTCGTTATGCACTTTTGAGATATCTATATTGTAATTTTCGGCAAGTATGTCTGTTAATAGTTCGGAGCCTATCGCTCCGAGGTCGCCTGTCAGGATCATGTCGTAATCCTCGGGTACGGTGTTTGTATCGTTTAAGAATCTTACTATCGTGTCTGCCGCCGCAGGTGCCATTGCCGCGCCCATATTGTTGGCGTCGGTTATCCCCGGGTCGCAGATTCTGCCGAATATCGCCGACTCGACTTTTACGTTCGAGCCGTTGTCCGAATTCGATATAACTCCCGCGCCCGCGGCAGTGGCGGTTCTCTGCGCCGTCGGCGGTCTCTGCCCTCCGTATTCGAGGGGAAAGCGAAACTGCTTTTCCGCAGAGCAGAAATGCGACGAGGCGGAGGCAAGCGCATTATCGGCATATCCGGACGAAACGAAAACCGCGGACAATGCCATGGCGAGAGCCATTGTCGAACACGCGCCGAAAAGCCCCGCAATGGGAATATTGAAATCCTTTACTCCGAAGGTCGTAGCACAGCACTGGTTTAGAAGATCTCCGCCGAAATGAATGTCTATTTTGTCGGGTGTCAGATTGGATTTTTTTACAGCCGTTTCTACGGCTTTCCTGTGAAGCTCGCTCTCTGCCTGCTCCCATGACGTTTGTCCCATACCGTCGTCGGGGAAACTGAAATCAAAATGCTCGCCTAACGGTCCGTCGTGCTCCGTTTTTCCGACAACGGCCGCCGCGGAGGATATAAAAACGCCGTCTGTCCGGACTGTGTATTTACCGATTCTGTTCATTTTATAATCCTCCCGAGTTAACAAAAGCAGTAGTATATAACGCCGTAAATAAATGCCGCAGAACAGCCGTAAACTATTACAGGACCTGCTATTATAAACATTTTTGCGGCCGTTCCGACGATTCTGCCCTCTGTCTGAAATTCTATCGCGGGAGCCGCCACGGCGTTTGCAAAGCCCGTTATCGGAACGAGAGTTCCCGCGCCGGCATGCTTCGCTATTTTATCGAACACTCCGAGTCCGGTCAGCGCGGCGGTTATTACTATAAGAGTAATCGAGACGAGAGCTTTTACGGTGTCTTCTTTTATCCCGAGATTTGTATACAGAACCCTGAACGCCTGTCCGATAACGCAGATGATTCCGCCCGAAATAAACGCCTTAACGCAGTTTAATGCAACGGGGGAGTTCGGCGACGCTTTTTTTACCTTTTCGGCGTATGCCTTTTTTTCGGTGTCTTTTTTACTTTTCAACACAATCATATCCTTACGGTTTTATGTTTTTATTATTTGCTGTCAATGTTAAAAAAATACATGTACAATTTGACCGATAAAAGCATGTTGAATTCGTTATATATTAATAAAATATTAACTGACTCTTGATTTTTTATAAAAAAAGGTGTAATCTGTTATTAAAGTGCCGTATAGCGTATGCGCGCGGCCGATTATTATTCAACGGGTGATTGTTTATGAAAAGAAAATTGATTGCTGTTCTTGCTCTGCTTGCATGCCTTACTCTTATTTTTACCGGCTGTCCCGCAAAAGATAACGGTAAAAACAACAACAACGGAAACGGCGCGGAGAATGTTACGGATGAGAATCTTTTAGGTTCGGTTCATCAGGCTAACGATATTAAGGATTCGGGCGAAACCGTTGCCAACGCACAGGTTGCCGCCGATATAAACACATTTATAAAAGGCGTATTCTATCTCGAGGGAACCATGTACACCGAGGATTCTAAGGACGGTATGAACGTCAATATCGCAATGAACGGTCAGAACGCGATTCAGATCACGACTACAATGAGCGGAATTTACCTCGGTATTTATCACGAGGGTGACAACACTTATGTTATTAATCTCGCGCAGAATACATATCTTGAGCTTACGGAAGGCGTAAGAAAGATGCTCGGTCTTGATGAGATGGATATGAACGTAGACCTTTCCTCAGAAGAGGGCGCGGATACCAAGTATTACAATGTTAAGATCAACGGAAACGACGGTCTCTGCTCCGAGGTTACCTCTAAAGACGGCAATATAACGAAGCTTTATACGATCGGCGATAAGCTTGTACAGGTCGATTCGTACGACAAGGATAACAAACTTACCTCCCGTATTGTTGTTTCTGCGTTCTCAGCTTCTATTCCGTCGAACCAGCTTACTCTTAACGGTCTTACGAAGGCTTCCTCGTTTTACAGCTTCTTCTCAAAGATGGCGGAGTAATCAAATATGAATAAAACGGCTCTTGTTACGGGCGGGTGCAGAGGAATCGGCTCCGCCGTTGTAAAAAGACTGTGCCGTGACGGCTTTAATGTAGCTTTGAACTATAACAGCTCCGAGGATAAGGCGAAAAGCTTATCCTCAGAGCTTTCTTCTTTGGGTTACAACGTTTTAGCTGTTCAATGCGACGTGTCGTCGGGCGGGTCTGTGAAAAAAATGTTCGAAACCGTAAGGAAAGAACTCGGCGAGGTCGATTTGCTTGTTAACAATGCGGGGATAGCTCAGCAGAAGCTTTTTACCGATATTACCGACTCCGACTGGGACAAAATGATAGGCGTCGATCTGTCGGGAGCATTCTATACGTGCAGAGAGGCTCTGCCGTATATGATAAGACAGAAAAGCGGGAAAATAATAAACGTGTCCTCAATGTGGGGACAGGTCGGAGCCTCGTGCGAAGTTCATTATTCGGCGGCGAAAGCGGGCGTTATAGGTCTTACTAAGGCTCTTGCAAAAGAAGTCGGTCCCTCCGGTATTACGGTAAACTGCGTGTGTCCGGGAGTTGCCGATACCGATATGATGTCCTCGTTTTCAAAAGAGGATAAAGACGCACTGACAGAGGAAATTCCTCTCGGACGTATCGCTTCGGCGGACGATATCGCGCGGGTAATCTCTTTTCTTGCCTCCGATTCCGCGGACTATATCACGGGGCAGATAATACCCGTAAACGGCGGATTTGTCATTTGAATTAACAATAAAAAATGCCCGAGACGGAAATCCGTTTCGGGCGTTTGCGTGCTTATTGTATGCTTACAGAGCCTTTTTGATAGCTTCGAGCAAATCGCCGTATTCCTCAAATGCGGGGATGTCGGGGTAGTCGGCTTTTATCTTGTCGGTACTCTTGAATAAGAATCCCGCCTTGCTCGCCTGAATCATTCCCAGGTCGTTGAAGCTGTCGCCGGAGGCTATCGTGTCGTAGCCTATCGACTGTAAAGCCTTGACGGTCGTAAGCTTTGATTTTTCGCATCTCATCTTAAATCCGGTAATTTCGCCGTCGGGTGCAACCTCAAGCGTATTGCAGAATATTGTCGGCCAACCCAGCTTTTTCATAAGCGGAGAGGCAAACTGCTCGAATGTGTCGCTTAAGATTATTACCTGGGTAATGCTTCTTAATTCGTCGAGGAATTCTTTCGCTCCGGGCATAACGTCAATTTTCGATATAGTCTCCTTAATTTCCTTGAGTCCGAGATTGTGCTCTTTAAGTATTCCGATACGGTAATTCATAAGCTTATCATAATCAGGCTCGTCGCGCGTAGTCTTTTTTAACTCGGGAATACCCGTTTCCTCTGCGAACGCTATCCAGATTTCGGGGACGAGTACGCCCTCCATATCGAGACATACAATATTCATTAATAAAACCTTCTTTGCTTTTTTATAAATTTTATCATAAAATATATCTGCAGGCAACAGTTAAATGAAAAAAATCAGGCGTTTTTCCTCATTACTATTATAAGTTTTTCACCGTCGAGTGTCAGAGTGTCCGTTATTTTAAATCCGTACGACTCGTATTTCGGTATAAATTCCTCGTCGTTGTATCTTGCGTCGATCAGAACATATTCCGTTCCCTCGTTTTCGTCGTATTTGTGATAATAAATTTCGTAAAGAGTATCGCGGTTCGCAAGCTTTGCGAGCAGTCGCGTAGAGCATATTACGCCCGCGTCCTCGGGAATTGAATCGCATACCTCGCGCATGGCTTCGTATTTTGTTTTATTTGCTTTGTAAAAATCGGCGTTCGAAATTGCAGACGGAATATTAACTGTATAAAAGCACATAAAGCTTACCGCAAGCGACGTAATTATCATCCTGTCGGCGGTTTTCTTTTTCATTTCCGATATATTTAAGGCGGCGAGATAGATAAGAAACGCCGCGCTTCCGAAGCAGTACTGAAATCCGAGATTGTACTGATATTTATACATTGTCATTAAGTTGAACAGAATCATAGGACAAAGGAGTACGGCTCTTGAAATTTTCTTTATTGCAAACGGGAGAAACGCGAGCGGAGCGGTAAGCTTTATGAGAAACAGCGTTTTATCCGCAAAGCCTCCCTCCGAATTCGTAAACAGCTGGGTAAAAACATATCCCGGGTCTGCAATTATATTTTTGACCATGGACAGAAGCGAACCGTCGGTTACATAGTTTGCGTATCTGCCGGTCATAACGCCGTCGCCGTTTTTTGAAAGATAATAAGTTACCGCGAGGAAGTAAACGACAGCGACAGCCGTCATTGCGGCAGGTCTTGCGATTTTCTTTGATGAAAACATTATATATAACGCGAAAAATACGATATACACCGCCGCGTCCTCTTTTACTAAGAGAGTGAGAAACGCAAAAACGTACATGGGGATGTATTTTTTCTTTTCATAAAAGAAGAAAACCCACAGAAGAAGCGGAGCCAGAAAACAGTTTTCGTGAAAATCATAGCTTACGCCGAGCGACAGTGCGGGCAGAAAAACGACGGCTGAGGCGAATAAACAGCTTCTTATGTGCGTCATTTTAAGAGCCCGGCAGAGAAGAAACGCGGGAACTCCGGACGAGGCGAGTATTAAAGCCTGACATATTTCGAGCGTGATATCCGACGGGAATATTTTGAATATCGGTGCGAGAACGTAGAGTATCGGCGACATGTGAACGTCGAAATGTGACAGAAGCCTGTCGCGTTCGCATGTGGTTACGGGTTTTAGAGTCTCGCAGATATTTCTGAACATGTGTACGAAAAGCCCGTGGTCGAAATTCGGAGTTTCGAATATAAGGCATTTAACAGTCGTTTTAAATCCCACGGCAAAGACGAAAATCAGAATCAGCGCACACAGCACGGCGGCGGACGTTTTCCTGCCGATTTTTATTTTATCCGTGTTTATAAAGTTTTTCAACGAGTACCAGCACACGGCGAGCGCGGCGGCAATGCCGAGAGTCAGCGCGAAGCCGAACGAATCGTGACGAGTCAGCATTATAAGAAAATATGCGGACACGGTTACCGGGAAAATTATAATATCGGTTTTTGCGTTAGGTATTATAACCGCGACTGCTGTAAGAAAGACGTAATAAGCGAAAACAATCAGCAGTACTTTTGCCATGCCGATTAAAGCGTAGTCGGATATTGTATCGAAATTAAATTTGAAAGCCAATATAAAATATACCGCAGACATGCACAGTGCGGAAAAAATACGCAGAATATGAAACGACGGGTCGATAAGTTTCAGCTTATTTTTAAGTTTTTCGATGTATTGCATGATTGAAACCTCCGTTACTTTCTTTTTTCATTATAATACCTATGTTTACAAATATAATTCTTATATGAAATTATAAAAATATGTTTACATTGTTTGCATAATGTTATATGATTATCGGTATATAATACTAATTAAGCGAAAGGGGGAGTTTTTACGGTTACTCTTCTTTCAAAAATATTTATTAAGGACAGATTTAACGTAAGGGACAGAGCCGTTCGTCATGCGTACGGAATATTATGCGGAGTCGTAGGAATAATGTTAAACGTTATTTTATTCGCATTTAAATTTACGGCGGGCATGCTGTCGGGTTCCGTCGCAATTACCGCGGATTCGTTTAACAACCTGTCGGACGCGGGTTCTTCTCTGATAACGGTAATCGGATTTAAACTTGCGGACAAAAAGCCCGACATTTCGCACCCGTTCGGACACGGGCGGATAGAATACATAGCTGGTCTTGCCGTTTCCGCGCTGATAGTCGTAATGGGCGTTCAGCTTTTAAAGTCTTCGATAGAAAAAATAATCAGCCCTGTGTATACCGACGACGGATATTTTGTTCTGACGGTATGTATACTCGTTTTTTCGATTCTCATAAAGGTCTACATGGCTTTTTACAATTTAAAAACGGGTAAGCTTATCAATTCCGAAGCCATGAAAGCGACCGCGACCGATTCGTTAAGCGATACGATTGCCACGTTCGTCGTCCTTATTTCGAGCGTAATTTCTCATTATACTTGTGTAAATATAGACGGTTATGCGGGCGTTATTGTTGCATTGTTTATAATATCCGCGGGAATCGGAGCGGCAAAAGATACTATAAATCCTCTGCTCGGTCAGACTCCCGACCCCGAAATTGTCAAGGAAATACGGGATGTTGTACTTTCGCATAAAGAGGTATGCGGTATTCACGACATGGTCGTTCACGATTACGGTCCCGGGCGTTTTATGGTTTCTCTGCATGCGGAGGTTCCCGGCGACAGAAATATTTTCGAAATTCATGACGTTATCGACGGAATAGAAAACGAGCTTTTCGAAAAATATCACTGCGAGGCGACGATTCACATGGATCCTATCGACGTTAACAATCCGATTGTGAACGAAGTCAAGAAAAAAACCGCCGAGCTTGTTAAAAGCATAGATGAGGGAATAACGATTCACGATTTCAGAATGGTTCCCGGCAGTACGCATACGAACTGCATTTTCGACGCAGTTATCCCGTTCGAATGTAAAAAAAGCGACGATGAAATCAAGGACTCGATTAATAATAAAATAAAGGAAATTGACCCGTCTTATATCGCCGTGGTCAGAATAGACAGAGGATATGTGTGATAAACGAATTTATAAATACGAGCTTCACTGCCATACGTCGGAGGTCAGCAGGTGCGGAACCGTCAGCGGAGCGCAGGCGGCGAAAATGTATAAGGAAGCGGGCTATGACGGACTCGTTATAACGGATCATTACTCGCCGATGACTTTTTCTCCTCTTACCGTGTGCAGACCGCAGAAAGCGGCGGATTTCTATATGGGTGGATACGAAAGCGCGAAACGGGAAGCGGATGAAAATTTTACCGTCCTGCTCGGTATGGAATTAAGATATTACGCCACGGCGAACGACTATCTCGTGTTCGGCGTTACGGAGGACTTTCTCAAAAACAGCGGTAATCTGATGGCCGCGTATCCGAGGCGTTTTTACTCTCTTGCAAAGAAAAACGGGCTTATCGTCGTTCAGGCTCACCCGTTCAGAGAGCTGATGATTCGTACTAATCCCAAATATCTCGACGGATGTGAAGTGTATAACGGTAAGCAGAAAAGAGAGTCGGAGAGTCAAAACGCGATGAACTGGGCGGAAGAAAACAACATGAAGATAAGAACCTCCGGCAGCGATTTTCACCGTCCGTCGAATCTTGCAAAGGGCGGAATCGCGACGACAAGGAAGATTAAAACGAACAAGGATTTGATTGAAGTGCTCGTAAGCGGGGACTTCTCGATTATAAAAGATTCAAAAATCACGGGTGGGTGAAGTTTATGAATGTATTTTCCGTAATATCGCTTTTGGGCGGACTTGCACTTTTTTTATACGGTATGGAAATAATGGGCGATGGACTTCGAAGTTCGTCGGGCTCCGCGCTTAAAAAAGTGCTGTCGAAGGTCACGTCCAATCCGTTCACCGGCTTTTTGCTGGGTCTTGTGATAACCGCCGTCGTGCAGAGCTCAATGGCGACCGTCGTACTGACTGTCGGACTCGTCGGTGCGGGCGTTCTGACTCTCAAACAGTCCATTTCGATAGTGTTCGGCGCGAACGTAGGAACGACCGTGACCGCACAGATTATCCGTCTTATCGACGCGGAAAATTCGTCGGGCGGAATTCTCGCGTTTTTTCAGCCGTCGACTCTCGCTCCCGCCGCGCTTTTTATCGGAATTATACTGATAATGTTCGTAAAAGGCTCGACAAAATCGAAGAATATCGGAAATATAATCGTCGGCTTCGGAGTGCTGTTTACCGGACTTATGAATATGATATCCTCTTCGTCCGGACTTTCGGATTCCGAGACGTTTAAAAATATTCTTCTTAAATTTTCGGAGAATCCGGTACTCGGAACTCTTCTCGGAATACTTATTACGGTTATAATTCAGAGTTCGTCGGCTTCTGTCGGTATACTTCAGACTCTGTGCGTAGGCGGAGCCGTTACGTTCAACGGCGCGTACACTTATGTTCTCGGCGCGGCGATAGGTACGGGTATTGTTACGTTCGTCATGTGCGCGCTCGATAAAAAAACGGATTCAAAACGGCTCGGATTTATTCACCTGTGCTTTAATATTTTCGGTGCGCTGATGTTCTTCGTAATTATAGGATTTATAAAGGCTTTCGGCGGTTTTTCGGAGGTTTGGAATTCTCCCGTTTCGGGCGGAGATGTGGCGAATTTCGAGACGGTTTTTAAGCTTGTTACCGCGCTTATGCTTTTGTTCTTTATTCCGTACATAGAGAGTCTTGTCCGTAAAATATTTAAGGACAAAACGGATTCGTCCGAGAGAGAATTCGAGCTTGACGAAAAGCTTTTTCTCTCTCCCGGAGTCGCGCTTGCACAGGCGGAGCGTACCGTGTCCGAAATGGGCAGACTCGCAAAGGAAAATTATTCTCTTGCAGTTTTGCAGTATGAGAAATTTGACAAGAAAAGACATTCCGATATTTTATCTTCGGAGGAGCGTATCGACCGTCTTACGGATTCGACGGAGAGATTTCTTATTGCAATGTCGCCGCATATTGATGAAAAATCGGATTCCGACAGACAGTCGTATCTGTTAAGAGTCATAAGCGAATTCGAGCGAATCGGCGATCTGTCGCTCAATTTGAGCGAGACGGCGCAGAGCATGAAGGACGAGAGAATCGCTTTTTCCGAAAATGCTTCAAAAGAGCTTGACGTTCTGTTCTCCGCCGCGGGTAAAGCGGTTGATATTGCATACCGCGCGTTCAATGAATCCGACGTTCTTATTTCACGCAATGTCGAACCTGTGGAGGAGGTTGTCGACGATATTGTCGAGACTTTGAAAAAACGTCATTACGCTCGTCTTAAAAAAGGAGGATGCGATCCGCAGTCGGGCATTCCGTTTACCGACGTTATATCCAACTGCGAGCGTATAAGCGACCAGTGTTCGAATATCGCAATATATGTTATGGGACTTGAAAACGAGTATATTCATTTCAACGAACACGATTATATAAAACGCGTACATTCGGGAGAAACGGGCGATTTCAAGCGTTTATATGAGAATGAAAGAGAAATATATATCGGCAAATTGAACGAAATTAACGAATAAAAAACAGCAAAACGCTGAAAAATTTTCAACTTTGTTTACTTTTTAATTTTAATTATGTATAATGAAATCGGAATTATAACTACGGAGGTTTAATACGGATGAATAAGAGATTTAAAAAGATTCTCGGCGTTGTTCTTTCGGCCGTAATGCTTGCCGTTCCTTTTACCGGCGGGGCTTCGGCGTTTAAGGTCGACATCGACTACACCATCAATAACCCCTATGCAAACGTCGACTGGAAAGCGGTCAATCAGTATAAGACGGAGCTTCACTGTCATACCACCGCGACCGACGGAGGCAACACGCTCAAAGAGATGATCGAGAAGCATTACGAACTCGGCTACGATATCATGGCGGTTACGGATCACGGTACGACCGATTACGGCTGGACGAATCCCAACTATATTCCCGAGCTTAAGGTTGCGCTTACTTTAAGAAAGGGCAATCTCCCCATCGTCGGACTTAATAAGGACGGCGGAGACGCGGAAAACGGTAATACTTATACTCTTACCCAAGCCGAAAACGGCGATCAGTTCTACTATCAGACTGATTCGAACGGCAATGACGGCAAGATGATGATGCGCGTTCCGTTCGGTATTGAGAATAACCCCACGTCGTTTAACAACGCTCACGTTAACAGCTGGTTTGTCGACTACGGTAACGGATATCTCGGCGGTACGAGCGATTACTATACCCCGATTACGAATGTTCAGAAACTCGGCGGATTAAGCGTTATCAATCATCCCGGTGAGTACACATCCGCGAGAAACGCGGTTACCTCATCAGAGGCTTATAACAAGAACAACGCTCATTACAGCTATGTTATCAATAAATATGAGACGCTTCTTATGAACAACAGCACGTGTCTCGGAATCGACATTAACTCAAAGGGCGATTACAGAACGAGATTCGACCGCAAGCTTTGGGATACTCTTCTTACCGATCTTGTTCCTCACGGCAGAAACGTATATGCGATCGGTTCGTCCGACGCTCATAACCTCGGCATTGTAAATTCGGGCTATACTCTCGTCCTCATGCCCGAGCTTTCGAACGAGGCTCTCAAATCGGCTCTTTCAAACGGCGAATTCTTCGCGGCGAGCAGATATGTAGGAAATTACGACGAGCTTGTAACTTACGCGAAGAGTCTCTGCATTTCTAACAATAAATATGCAAAGACCGTCGGCACGCAGATGAAAGAGGCTTATGAATCGATAGAAAATGAGATTTCCGAAAAAGGAAAGCAGAGCACCATTTTCCAATTTGATGAAAGTCAGCCCAATGCAAAGATCAGAAATATTATCGTTGACGACAAAGAGGATCGTATAACGATCGATACCGACGGTTTCTATGTCCGCTGGGTTTCCGGCGGCAGGACCGTAGCCGTAGGCAAGACCGTTGACCTTGACGACTGCGAGAATATCGGTTCTTATGTAAGAGCGGAAGTTATCGGCAAGGGCGGTATCGTTTACACACAGGCGTTTACCCTCGAATATAAGGGTGCGCCCGAGGCTAAGGATATCGATTCCGCAGATCTCGGCAGTATCGCTTCGGTATTCTGCGATACTATCGTCAGACTTCTGTCAAATTTCAGAAGCATTTTCGATATGATTTACAAAATATTCGGCGCAAAAGCTTAAATATGTGTTTCTCGGCTCTCCGTATGGAGAGCCTCAGCTTGTCGAAAAAGTAGTTTTCGACAAAAGGTGAGACTGCCGAGAATGTGCCTGAATTCCGTTTTCTTTAGAGCGTTGCTGTACAAAAGTACCGCAGCGAGAAAAAACGAAAAACGCAAATGCCCCGAAATCATCAGGTTTCGGGGCATTTCATTAAAAAAATCAAAATATGTTTGCAAATAATCAATAAAAAGCTTTTTTCTGATATAACAAAACATAACGTGTCTTTAAGGCGTGGTTCAGGTGCGTTATCGACAGTCTGAAAATAATTTTTTTATTCGTTTGAACACATTTCTTGATTCAGGCAAAAGCCTTAACATCTGAAAATCGTGGAACATATTTTCATAATCAAAAAGATAAGTTTCAACGTCTTCGGATTTGAGTTTTTCATATGCTGTAAAACTATCACTTTGACTCAAATCGGCAGAGCCGGAAACGAGTATTGTTCTGGGAAAGTTTGCAAAGCTGCCAAAACAAGGTGACAAATACGGATTATATAAGTCTTCGCCCTGTGCATAGAGCGTTATCCTATGAATTTTGTCTTTTGCCTCTTCATACAAAACCCTTTTTGGAATACCATAAAACGGATCACGATAGCAGTTTTCTTTATATGACCAACCGGAATTAGACAAATCCCCCCAAAAAGAAAACAGAACAACAGAATTGGGCAAAGGTTTTGCGGTATCTCGCAGTTTCATACAAAGCGACACAGCCATATTCGCACCGCAACTGTCACCTATAACAACAATATCATTTGCATTTTCATTTTTAATAACACTCAAATAGCAATTATAAACATCATCAAGCGGTATCGGAAACCTAACATCGGGATACACTCTGTAATCAACATTATAAACAGTTGCATTATTAAATAATCTGCTGTAATAAACAGATTCTCTGCGGTAAAAATCCGTTAGTTTTACCTTAAAGCTGCCGCCGTGAATATGAAAAATTACTTTTTTTGACGCATTTCTGTTAGGCGTTATTTTTTCAAGATAACATTCACCGCATTTTACTCTTTCTGTTCTGAAACCAATCGGGTAAAAATGTGATTTTTTATTATTTGATTTATTAGCAAGGGCATTAGAGCGTGTTGCACTTTTTTCATATTTTGAATGATAAACCATGCATAAAGCTGATGTTACAATTTTTGAAATTACAGATTGCCTCATTTCAATCCTCGGCTTAAAATTTTGAAGGAGTTTTTATACAAAAACAAGCAAGAAGAAACATTCCTCCACCAGCCGAAATGATGCGGCGTGTATCTATAATATTTTTCTGCCTCTTGCACTAAAGCCAAATATCCAATGCCCAATGCAAAACGAATCATTTCTTCTTTTGAACAGTTCACCGTTGTTTTTGCAATTTTATTATAAGCAGATAAAGTCGTTTCTTTTTTATCTAACATTTTAGCGAATTCTAAATTTGCAAAATCAAACATACAGTCGCCCCAAAATGTTCTCTCGGGATCAATAATGATTAGCTTTAAGCTATCCTCATTTTTCACGCATAAAATATTACCATACCATAAATCGTAATTCACCATAGACGCAGGAACTTTTTTTAATATATCCTTATATTTTTCTGTGCAAAACAGCAGCTTCTTGCCGCGCCTTGTATGTTTACCCGCCCTTTCAATATCTTGAATTAATTTTTCTATCATACTTTTCAAAGCAAGATACCAATTATCATATAGTTCATTTTGCAAATATCCAAATTTATCATTGGAGACCTTATGGAATTTTGCCGTTATTCTTGCTATTTCCTCATTACACCAACACTGTTCTTCTGTTGATAACCTAGCATTATTCAACTGTTCGCCGTCCATTCTTTCCATTATAAAATAATCTGACGGAAAAACAGTATGCGAAAAATCCTTGTAATAAACATAAGGGACTTTAACATCGGTATGCGTTCTGATTTGTGCATACCAAAACACTTCGCCTCTCATCATATCCTGTTCATATGTAAGTATTTCTGTTTTATCAAGCGGAGAAACTTTTAACACATAATTCCCCATATCGGTAACAACATCAAAAACCGCGTTATACTCACCGTCGCCCAACTTACAATAACTTTCAACTTTTCCCAAACAAGCATTATCAAACATTTTTTGAATTTGCACTGCTGAAACATCAGGTTTTGACCTGCTAATCATATAAACACCTCCTCGTGTATGACTCTATGTTAGCGTCCGTCACGGCACTTTAATATAAGTATTCCGATATTTATATAATATTTCCTTGATTATTTAAAATTTGTATGATAATGTGTAATTGGTGATTGAAATGAACAAATATAAAATCAGCATATTAGATGAAAGCCATATTTTTGAAGAGCGTGAAAACAGAATAACGCATAGCCCGTATAAGGCTGAAATCGAATTCTTATCCGCTGTGAAAAAAGGCAGTCGCACAGATGTCAAAAATTTAATAAATGAGATGGAAAGAAACGGCATAAATATTGGCAAAATGTCTGCTGACGACATAAAGCAGATGCAGTATTGGGCAGTTTCAGTATTTACTCTGATGACAAGAGCAGCTATTGAAGGCGGATTAGACGAAACAAGTGCTTACAATTATTCTGACAACTGTATTATGACTATTGACAAATTCACAAAAACAGATGAAATTGTAAGTTTTATAATTGAAAGCAGCATAAAACTTACGGATATGGTTGCAGAAAGCAGAGAAAACAGTGTGTATCCACAACCGATAAGAAAATGTCTGCACTGCATCAACACTAATTTACACGAAAAATTAGACATTTCAACACTTGCAAGCGAATGTGGTTTATCTGATGATTATCTTTCTTTTCTGTTCAAAAAGAATTTAGGAGTAAATCTTTCAAAATACATAAGAAGCCAACGACTTCAAGCATCAAAAGAAATGCTCAAAGGCAATTTTACAATATCTGATATTGCATATTATTTAGGTTTTTGTTCCGAAAGTTATTTTATATCATGTTTCAAAAAGGAATTTGGGAAAACTCCGAAAAAATTCAGAAATCAATTATAAATATTCTTTAAATGAATAAGAACCGAGCGTCCGAAAGCATTTATGTCTTTTATTGTCT